>Ga0209172_10001893_pt1 | contig 40593 bp, 27 predicted proteins | sample LarsenN4metaG_FD_184113 | JGI IMG/M metagenome (GOLD analysis project Ga0209172, IMG submission 184113) | Hot spring sediment bacterial and archeal communities from British Columbia, Canada, to study Microbial Dark Matter (Phase II) - Larsen... ... | reverse complement strand
CTCCGGCCGCAGCCAGTCCCCCAGAGCCACCCAGACGAGCAGCAGGCCAAGGAAGATGAACAGCATCTCGCTCAACAGGTAGAAGAGTTTGGCAGGCTGGAGGCTCATGGGCGGATTCACTCAGTGCCCTGCACGCAGACAGCAGGCCGAGGCCGTCCGTGCGGCACACGCGACAAGATCTACATTTCCCTCGCGCGATTATCCATCAACTCTTCCAGGCTGTAAACGCACGCGTGGGCAGCGGTCCTCAGCCCGACCCGTCATTCCCAGCGCGGGATGCTAGAATAGCCAGCCTTTTCGGCCGTGCATCCAATGGGGAAGGGCTTGGGGAACAAGGAATGGAGAACGAACGAAAAGTCATCATCCTGGGCAGTGGCTGCGCCGGCCTGACCGCGGCCATCTACGCGGCGCGGGCCAACCTCGCTCCGCTGGTCATTGACGGGCACGAGCCGGGCGGACAGTTGACCCTGACCACCATGGTTGAGAATTTCCCCGGTTTCCCCGAGGGGATTCTCGGACCCGAGCTGATGGAGAACATGCGCAAGCAGGCGCAGCGGTTCGGAGCCGAGTTCGTCTCAGGAGCTGTCACCAGCGTCGACCTTGGCAAGCGGCCCTTCACCGTGGCTGTTGGCAAGGATTCTTATGCCTGTCACGCGTTGATCATCGCTGCGGGCGCTTCAGCGCGCCTGCTGGGGTTGGAGTCTGAACGCAAACTGATCGGCCATGGCGTCTCCACCTGCGCCACCTGCGACGGCTACTTCTTTCGCGGCAAAGAAGTGGTGGTTGTTGGGGGCGGCGATTCCGCCATGGAGGAAGGCATCTTCCTGACCAAGTTTGCCACGCACGTGACCATCGTTCACCGGCGGGAGGAGTTTCGCGCCTCGAAGATTATGCTCGACCGCGCCCGCAGGAATGAAAAGATCCGCTTCCTGACGCCCTTCACCGTGCTAGATGTGCTGGATGCGGCCAAACAAGCAGTGGAGGCCGTGAAGATCAAGAATCTGAAAACCGGTGAGGTCTCCACGCTGGCCGCCGATGGGCTCTTTGTGGCCATTGGCCACGAGCCGAACACCGCTATTTTCCGCGGCCAGCTCGACATGAACGACGCCGGTTACCTGATCACCCGCAAGGGCACCCAGACCAGCGTGGAAGGCGTGTTTGCCGCCGGTGACGTGCAGGACCGCGTCTATCGCCAGGCCGTCACGGCGGCCGGATCGGGCTGCATGGCAGCCATTGACGCGGAAAGATACCTGGAAGCTCAGCACCGGTAGCCCTTGCCTGCTGATCGCGCCAACCCGCCAACCGCCGGCCGTTTCGCGTTCTTTTCTGGTGCTTTCTATTTGCCAGGGCGAGCGTGTGGCGACTGGCCTCTCTGCCCCTTTCAGGCTGGAGGTCGCTCCGCATGATGCGAACTGTTCTGCTACGCTTGTCGGAGAGTCCGCGGCTGGCGCGCTGGGTGGTGGGCAATTCCACCACGCGGCGCATGGCGCGGCGGTTCGTGGCCGGTGAAACCCTGGACGACGCAGTGGCGGCGGCGCGGAAATGCAACCACGCGGGGCTCATGGCCACTCTCGACTACTTGGGCGAACATGCATCCAGCGAAGCGGACGCGCTGCGGGCCCGGGACGTCTACCTCGCGATCTTCGACCGCATCGCCCGCGAGCAGCTCGACTCCAACGTTTCTCTGAAGCTGACGCAGATCGGGCTTGACCTGGGTGCGGAGTTCTGCCGCGCGATACTCGAATCCATCGTGGAGCGGGCCGCCAGCTACGGCAATTTCGTGCGCATTGACATGGAGGGCTCCATCTATACGCAGCGGACGATTGATATCTGCAAGCAGGTCCGCGCAAAAACCCCGGCCGTGGGCGCGGTCATCCAGTCCTACCTGCGGCGCAGCGAACAGGATGTGGAGGATCTGCTGGCTATGGGCTGTCGCATTCGCCTCTGCAAGGGTGCTTACAAGGAACCGCCTGAAATTGCTTTCCAGAAAAAGTCCGAAGTGGATGCCAATTTCGTGCGGCTGATGGAGCTGCTGCTTTCCGATTCCGCTTACCATGCTATCGCCACGCACGACCCGAGGATGATCGCGGCAACCGTGGCCTTCGCGGCGCGCCGCGGCATTTCCAAGGAACGCTTCGAGTTCCAGATGCTGTACGGCATCCGCACAGACCTGCAGCGGCAGCTCGTGCGCGAGGGCTACCGCGTGCGCATCTATATACCCTATGGCCGCGACTGGTTCCCCTACTTCATGCGCCGGCTTGCGGAGCGACCCGCTAACTTGTTCTTCTTCGTTCGCCACCTCTTCCGTGGCTGAGCGCCGCATGTGGCGGCCCTCCGCTCGTGAACGACCTCCGAGGGCCGGCGGGACCGCCCGTCGTGACCCAACTCTGTGCTAGAATCTGCCGGCAGCCATGACCCAAGCGCCCAAGATAGAAGTCAAGGAGCTTGGAAAGGACCAGCCCGCGATCCACCGCGTGTGCGTCACCTGTAATGGGATGTTCCGCGTCACCCCGGAAACTACGAAGCCAAGCAGTGTCCGAATTGCCATAAGGGCTGACCGGCGGTGAGAGGGCATAGCCTGCAACCTGCAGTAGTGCCCGCTGCACTGGCTGTAGCCGCGTTTTTTGCGGCCCGGTGCGGGGATCGGGCTTGCGAAAGACAGACCTGCGTAATCTTTCGCCACCGGCGCGCGTAACAGCAGAGGGAAGGCGATGGTTGTCCTTTGGCCGGACTTCAGGACACGAGGCCATGATTGAAACCCAGCAACTGACCAAAGTCTTCCGCGACAAGAAGCGCGGCGAAATCCGCGCTGTAGACGGAGTGAGTTTCTGCTGCCAGCCCGGCCAGATTTACGGCCTGCTCGGAGCCAACGGCGCGGGCAAAACCACTACCCTGCGCGTGCTGGCCACCATCCTCCAGCCGACTTCAGGTACGGCGAGCGTCGCAGGACATGACATCGTTCGCGAGCCGGATGTCGTGCGCCGGAAGGTCGGCTTCCTCTCCACGGCCACGGCGCTTTACGGTCGGCTGACCGCTTGGGAGATGGTGGAGTACTTCGGCCGGCTGCACGGCATGGATGGCAATGGCCTCCGCCAGCGCATGGAGGAGATTTTCACCACGCTGGACATGATGGAATTCCGCGACCGGCGCTGCGACAAGCTCTCCACCGGGATGAAGCAGAAGGTTTCCATCGCGCGAACGCTCGTCCACGACCCGCCGGTGATGATCTTCGACGAGCCCACCCTAGGGCTCGACGTGATGACGGCCCGCACCATTGTCGCCTTTATCCGCGACTGCCGCGCCCAAGGCAAGACGGTGGTCTTCTCCACGCACGTGATGGTGGAAGCTGAAAAGCTCTGCGATACCATCGGCATCATTCACACCGGGAAGCTGCTGGCCGAGGGCACCCTGGCACAGCTCCGGGAGCGCTATCGCCTGGAAGACCTCGAAGACATCTTCGTGCGCGTGGTGGATGAGAGATCATGAGCGGGCGCAACATCGGGATTGTTTTTCGTAAAGAGCTGACGGACACGCTCCGAGATCGCCGCACCCTGATTTCTTCGATCCTCCTGCCGCTCTTGCTTTTCCCGCTCCTGACCGTCGGCTTTGCTGGGCTGGCCATCGTGCTCGCCCGCAGGGCTACTGCCGAAGCCTTTCCCGTGATGCTGACGGGCAAGGAGCACGCCCCGGAGCTGTGGAGGCGAATCGCGAGGATCGAGAACTTCAAGATGGTGCCGCCCTCTGCGGACTACGTCCGGCAGATTAACGATAAGACGCTGCGTGCCGCTGTGGAATTTCCCCCGGATTTCGAGAAAAAGCTGCTGGCCGGCGTGGAGGAGGCGCAGATCGTCAAGGTCTACCATTTTCAAGGCGAGCTGCGCTCCGTTGCTGCGCTGCGCAAGATCGAAAAGGCCGTCCGCGAGTATCAAGAGGAAATAGTCAAGCAGCGGCTCGATCAGCGCGGCGTGGCGCAGAAGGCTCTCACGCCGTTTGAATTCGAAAAGCAAAACGTTGCCTCCGCGGAAAAAGTCGGGGGGAACATTGCCGGCTTCCTCCTGCCGTACTTCATCATCGTGCTCTGTCTGACCGGGGCAATGTATCCGGCCATGGACCTGACTGCCGGAGAGAAGGAGCGGGGCACGCTGGAGACGCTCCTGGCCAGCGCCGCCAGCCGGATGGAGCTGGTCTTCGGGAAATTCCTGCTTGTTCTGGCCATGTCGCTGGTCACCACACTGCTCTCGATGATCTCCCTGGTGCTTACCATCCTGCTGGGCGCGGGGCTGATTCGGCGGGTCAGTTCCGGGTTCGTCATCGCGCTGAGCGTGAAGTCACTGGCAGCGGCGTTCTTCTTGATTCTGCCCCTGGCGGTCATTTTCTCCGCGGTGCTCCTGGCCATTTCACTTTTTGCGCGCAACTATCGAGAGGCGCAGAGCTATGTGGGGCCGCTGATCTTCGTGGTTATTCTGCCGGCGCTAGTCTCCTTCGTGCCGGGGATGGAGTTGAATCCCCGCCTGGCTCTGGTGCCCATCCTCAACGTCAGCCTGGCGGCCAAGGAGGTTTTTTCGGGCAACTACCCCTGGAAGGCCCTCGGCATCATTCTTGGTTCCACTAGCCTGTACGCCGTCGCGGCCCTGTGGTGGGCAGTGCGACAGTTTCACCGCGAAAAGGTGCTGTTCCGAACCTGAGAGGGAAGCCGCCGTGCGCATGCGCAATGCTTTCGTCGTCTACCGCAAAGAGGCGCTGGACATGTTCCGCGACCGGCGCACGCTGATGGGCATTTTCCTTTTCCCGTTGCTTGTTTTTCCGCTGATGAGCGCCGGCTTGGGCGAAGTATTGGAAAAGAGCGTCCAAAGAACAAAACAGGAAGCCACGACCGTGATGTTGCTGGGGGCGGAACATGCCCCGCAAACCGCGGCCCGGCTCCGTGAAGCGGAGGGCATCAGCCTTGTCCCCGCAGCCGCTGATTACGTGCGGCAGATTAACGAGAAAAAGCTGCGCGCGGCTGTCGAGTTCCCTGCCGGGTTCGAAGAAAAGCTCCGCGCCGGGGCAGATGCGCCGAAGGTCAAAGTTTACTTCTACAGGACCGAGCTGCGGTCGGAGACGGCGGCCGATCGCATCGAGGAGCTGCTCACCAGGCACCGCGAAGGGATTGTCGTCGAGCGCCTGAGCGCTCGCGGTTTGCGGCCAGCGTTGCTGAAGCCGATCCAGGTCGAGGAGCAGAACGTCGCCGAAGCGCAAAAGGTGGGGGGAAGCAAGCTCGGCAGAATCCTCCCCTATTTCATCATCCTGCTTTGCGTGACTGGGGCGCTGCATCCGGCGATTGATCTGACAGCGGGCGAGAAAGAGCGCGGCACCATGGAGACCATCCTGTGCAGCGGGGTCGGCCGCGGTGAGTTGGTGCTGGGCAAGTTTTTGTTCGTGCTCACGACCTCGTTGATTACCACCTCGGTTTCCGTTCTATCGTTCATCTTTTCGCTTTCGCTGGCGCCCACCTACCGGCAGGAAATGACTCGCGGCTTCCAGTTCACACTGACGCCGCAGGCCGCCGGGATGGTCTTCCTGCTGGTGCTGCCGCTAGCGGTGATGTTCTCCGGGGCTCTGCTGGCCCTGGCTCTGATGGCCAAGAGCTACAAGGAAGCGCAAAGCTACACCGGCTACCTCATGCTCACCGCCATTATCCCGGCGATGTTCTCCTTGTTGCCAGGGGTCGAGCTGAATGCCAAATTGGCCTTGATACCGGTCATCAACGTCAGCCTCACCGCTAAGGAAATCTTTTCCGGGAACTATCCTTGGGGCCTGTTGAGTTTGGTTTTTCTTTCTTCGGTGGTCTATGGGGCCTTGGGCCTGTTCATCGCCTTCCGCCAGTTCCATCGCGAAGAAGTGCTGTTCCGCGAGTAGCCACAGGAAGCTATGATGTAGCCGCCGAAACTTTGGACACGCTGTCGCATTCGCATGTCGGACCTGCTTTCCCCACCCGCTCACTGAAGGCCAGAGGATAACTTCCAACTCAGACGTAGGGTGGTTCTCAAAGCGCACACTTGGCCCGGGCGCCCTCTCGGAGGAAGGAGGTCCCTGGAGCCTATTGCAAAAACCCCGGATTGGCCAACCGGCGGGGGCAACTTGCCTTCCTGTTCCCAGACGGCGGGTGTGCCGCTATCCAAACGCCAGAGGCGCACGCCGCCAGTCCGAGCTTGGCGGTCGCCAGGTGAACGACCTGCCGGGCCAGTTGAGAAGACTGTGCGCCCGCTTTCAAGGCGCAAACAGCTTTCTGTAGCTTGAGTAGCAGCGCATGCGGCGTGGCTTGTCTGGCCGAGCTTCCGCTCATGCTGGCTTTCCCTTGTACTGCAGCACGAGCAGCGTGAAATCGTCGGATTGTGGTGCGCCGCCCGTAAACTCGCGGACGGCTTGGCGCACAGCCTGGGAGAGTTCCTCGACCGTGCTTCCAGCGAAACTGCGGACCACTTCCTGCAAGCGTTCCTCGCCGAAAAGGTCCTCGCTGGCATTGCGCGCTTCCGTCACGCCGTCCGTGTAGGCCACCAGGAAATCCCCGGGCTTCAGCACGACGCGCTCGGACTGATACTCGGCAAAGTCGAACATGCCCAGGGGGAAGTTTTCCGAAGCCAAAGGATAGATCTGGCCCATCGCCGTGCGCACCAGCGGCGGCACGTGTCCGGCGTTGATGTAGTCGAGCCGGCCGGTGGTATCGAGCACGCCATAGAACAGCGTGGCATAGCGGTCGTCGCCGCTGCGCTCGCACAGGTACTGGTTAACGCGGCTGGCTGCGGCTTCGACGGCTACGTCCATGCTTGCGGTGGCGGAGAATGTCCCCTGCAGCATCGAGGCCAGCAGCGCCGCGCCAATCCCTTTTCCGGAGACGTCGGCCACCACCATGCCCAAGCGCCGCGACCCCAGCGGGATGACGTCGAAGAAGTCGCCGCCGATGGACTGGCAGGCAATGTTCACCCCGGTGATCGAGCAATGCTCGGCCTTGGGGAAACATCGCGGCAGCAAGCGTTGCTGGATTTCCGAGGCGATCTGTAATTCGTGCTCGATGCGCTCTTTGGCGCGGGCGGCGGCAAACAGCTTGGCGTTTTCGATCACCGTGGCAGCTTCCAGGGCTAGTGAACGAAGCACTTCGCGATCCATCTCCGAGAAGTTCTTGCCCGGGCTGTGGCTGTCCAGATAGAGCACGCCGACCAGCTCGGCCGGCTTGGCGTAGATCGTCGTGTCGTAGGAGCCCATCCTGGGCAGCTTCTCGAGCGGAATAGCCACAATGGTGTGCAGAGCCAGGCGAACCACGCTGGCCTGCTGGGCCATCCCGGAGCCGCTGCCCGTGTCGGTGACAATCAGCTCGCGGCGGGAGTCGGCCACTTGCCGCACTACGCTCGAGGAAATCTGCAGTTCCTTGGGATCCAGCGTGTGGCGGCGGGCATCGCGGGCCACCGTCGTCTCCAGCTCGCCTGCCGCGTTGCGCAGCAGGAGCACGCCGCGCTCCGTGCCCGTGACCTGAATCGCCGCGTCCACCACCGTGCTCAGCGCGTCCTCCAAGCTCATCCCCGTGTGCAGCACCCGCGCGACTTCCAGCAGCACGCCCAGGTGGTACAGCTCGCGCGAACTGGAGGGCGGCGCGGGTGTTTCCACGCGTTGAAGAATCTCCTCCAGCGAGGACTCCTGGCCGAGGAAAATCAGCCGGTAGGAATCCGGAACGCCGAAGTCAATCTCATCCTTGGGGTGCAGTTCCTGGCGCTGGATTTTCTGGCCGTTGACGAACGTGCCGTGCCGGCTCTGGAGATCCTCAATCACCAGACGGCCGTCTTCGGCCACAATCTGCGCATGCAGGCGGCTGATGCGGTTGTCGCGCAGGGTGAGCTCATTATCCTGCTGTCGCCCCATCTTGAAGGGAGTGGCCTGGATCTGTATCTCCCGGCGCGTACCGCCGGGGTCAATCAGCAGCAGTCGGGCTGGCAGCGACATGCTCGCCCTGGCAGGCTTCCGGCCTGGAAAAGACCGAAGCTGGGAAGTGTGAAATCTCCGCCAATATAGGGGAATCAGGTCGCGGTGTAAACCCCATCCCGATCCTGCGGCCGGGAAACCAGCCTAGATACGGGAGAGCTCGGCCTTGCGGGGGCTAGGTTGAACTCGCTGACTGAGCCTTCTCCTGTGGTGTCCACGTTTCTGCGAGTTGACGAATGGTTTCGCGCAGCCGCGCCCCTAGGTCAGCGATGATTTCCAGCCGCAGGACGGCCCACTGGGGGAGGCGGTCGCGGCGGGCCAGCAGCAGTTCTGCATTGCCGAGGATGCCGGTCAGCGGGTTGTTCAACTCGTGGCGCAGCGTTTCGGCCAGCTCTTCCGGAGATGCAAAGACCGGTGAACCGGACAAGGTCTGAGCAAAATGCGCTCCGCGGAGGCGCCGTTTCACCAGCGCAGCCGCAACGGGAGCGAATGCCCCGACGCTGGCCACAAAGTCCACGCTACCCTCGGCCATCAGCGGAGCGAGCGGGCCTTGCTGCTGGGGGCCGCCGAGAACGACAACCGGGGCCAGCCAGGCAAGCTCGCGAGCAGCTTGTTGCAACGGCGAGCCACCTGCGGCGGACTCCTCGAGCACGATCAACGCAGGGGCTAACGGGCGCGCCAGCACCTTGGCTTGCGCCAGGCTGCTGGTGACGCGCAAGGACGCGGATGTTGCGGCGCTTTGCAGCTCCTTCAGCAACAAGCGCCGCAGGGGCGTGTCCACCCCGACCACGAGCACAGTTTTCTGCGTGCGGCTCATAAAGCCTTTGTTGCTCTTCGGCTTCCTGCTGGCTGCGGGGCTGCTGTGTGGGTTCCCGCGTCAGCGTCGCGCGAACGGCCGTTCGGCAGCAATTCCAAAAGCCGGTTGACAGCTAGGGTCAGCTCTTCGACCAGGAAGGGTTTGGTCAGGTGGGGGATGTCATGTTTGCTTAAGAACTCCTGAGTGCGCGGGGCCAGAGTGTCTCCGGTGATGAACAGGATGCGATGCTGGGCTGGATTGCCGGAGTGCACCAGAGCCCGGAAGAATCCCTGGCCATCCAGCCGCGGCATGCGCAGGTCGCAGATGACCAAGTCGTAGGATTTGACGGCCAGCCGCGCCAGCCCTTCTTGACTGTCGGTAACCGAATCCACCTGGTGCCCCTGTTCGCGGAGCACATCGGCAACGAGTTGGGCCACGGTTGGCTCGTCCTCGACCACCAGGATGCGCCGGCCGGGCCGCGTAGGCGGCGCTGCGGTTCTCCCGGGCATTTCATCGCCGACAGGGACTTCCTCCTCGCGCAGGGCGGGGAATTCCACGACGAACGTCGTGCCGACCTCGGGCTCGCTATGCACGCTGATTTCACCACCATGCTCTTGGACGATGCCGTAGGCGATCGAGAGCCCCAGACCGGTTCCCACCCCGGGAGGCTTGGTCGTAAAGAACGGGTCGAAGATCCTCGAGATCAGCGCCGGAGGAATCCCGGGGCCGTCGTCGGAAACTTCCACGGCCAACCGGTCGGGCCCTGCGCTGCGCGTGCGGATCCAGATGTGGCCACTGCCCCGCGCTTGCTGGATGGCTTGCTCCGCATTGACCAGCAGGTTGAGAAACACCTGTTGAAGCTGATGGGGATCCGCCATCGTCCGCGGGAGGTCGGGGGCCAGGTCTAGCTCGACAACGATGTTCTCCAGCTTCAGTTCGTAGCTGCGCAGCGCCAGGGTTCGCTCGACCAGCTCGTTCACCTGCACGGGTCGGCGTTCCGGCCGGGTCTCGCGGGCAAAGAGCAGCAGGTTTTTCACCAGCCGACTGGTGCGCTCGGCTTCCCGGTAGATTTTTTCCGCGTCGGCCATTCGCTCAGCGTGATGGCGGCGGCTCAACAGGAGTTGCGCGTATCCCATGATGCTGGTCAACGGGTTGTTCAGCTCGTGGGCAATCCCAGAAACAAGCTGGCCCAGTGCTGCCATCTTTTCTGTCTGCAGCAGCTTCGACTGAAACCGCCGCTCGTTGGCCAGGGTGCGAGGAGAGGCCTCGCGCGCCCACGCTAGAGAAGCCAGGTGTGCATACAGCTCCAAGTCCGCTAGCACGCGGGATGAATCACAGGTCCTCGGGAAGTCGGCCAGCAACAGCCCGGTGCACTGCTCCCCAGCCTGCAGCGGAGCTATAGCCAGGCAGCGAAGATGGTGCCGGTGATTTCCGGGCGGAATGGCCCTGAGCGACTGGGTGGGCAGCCGGAGCAGGATGGGCCGCCCCTGGCGCTGCGCGCTTTGGAAAGCTTCGGCCATCCTGCCCTGCGCGACTTCGCTGGCCAGTTCGCCCGAACCACCCGTAGCTTCCACGCGCAGCGCTCCCTGAACTTCGCGGGCTAGCACGGCTGAGTCTGCTCCCAGGTGATCCACGATCGCGCGCACGATTTCACGCCAGATTTGTTCCACGGGGGCGCCGGCCAGCACGGCGCGCTCAATCTGCTGCCGCGCCTCAATTCCGCGGCGCTCCAGTTCCAGCCCATCCTCCTCACAGCAACTTCCTACCGCCAGGGCCAGAACGTCGACGAGGCCTTGCAGAGCTTCCCCGTCGCTCGGCCCTTCCGCGCTGGCATAGGCCGCCAAAGCGAGTCCCACAGTGCGCCCAGGCAGGCGTACGGGAAACCACGCTGCCGTCCTCATTCCGGCCAGCGCGCCAACCAACCCCGACCACTCCCATCGGGCGCAATCCACGACCACCGGCTCACGGCCATGGACGAGAAGCCCCAGAAAAGGCTGCACGCCGTCCAGGTACTTCCAGGCCTCTACCGGTGTTTCCTGGCAAGCGTCCAGCGCCAGCCCGCTCCAGCGTTCTGTGGAGTGGGCTCCGGCCAACCAGATAGCTGCCCGGTCTGCTCGGCCGACTTCCAGGATGCCTCGAGCCGCTAGCTCGAGCAGTTTCTCTGCGGGAGCGCCAAGAACCGCAGCCCGGATGAGCGCATTGGCCGCCGGTGATATCGGGGCTGCCCCTCGCCAGACACGCGGCTGATTCCCGGTTGCCATCGGTTTCTTCCATTCAGCCTGCCCGGAGGATGAGAAAGCTGACCAGCAGGGCCGCGGCAATGGCTAGGGCATACTCGAGTACCCTCACCAACCAAAGGTTGCGGAGCCGTGTTGTGTTGACCGGGCGAAACATGGCCTTGCCCCGGTCTCCTTGCACTGGGCCTGCCACGGGCCTCCCGCGCTAAACCTCGTGTTTCAAGTGTGTTTTGTCGGCAGGTTCAGCGGTCGGGATTCCCAATCCGAGAACGGGCCTCCTCTGTTGTGTCGGGATGGGAATGGCCCGTATGGGGCAGGGAAGGAGGGGATTTAACTCGCGGACTGCCTGCCCGGAGGCGGTTCAGTTCCGTGAATGCTCCAATTGATACTGCCGGAGCTTGCGATAGAGAGTCGTCTTGCCGATGCCCAGCAGCCGCGCCGCCGCCAGTTTATCTCCGCTAGTTTCGCGCAGGGCCCGGAAGATCGCCCGGCGCTCCAGTTCCGCCAGAGGCACGACCTCGTCGTTCCCCGGCAGCCGGTCAGCGGAGCTGTACTGGAGATTCGACGGCAAGTCCCCGACGTGAAGGGTGGGTCCGCTGCTGAGTGCTACCGCTCGTTCGATGGCATTTTCCAGTTCGCGCACATTGCCCGGCCAGTCGTAGGCCATCAGTTGCTTCATGGCCTCCTCGGAAATGGTGCGCGGAGGACGCTGCGCGTCGCTGAATCTTTCCAGGAAGTGGGTAACCAGCAGAGGGATATCGCTCTTGCGCTCGCGCAGCGGGGGCAGTTTGATCTGGACGACGTTAAGCCGGTAATAAAGGTCCTGGCGGAAGGTGCCGTTGCGGATGGCCGATTCCAGGTTGCGGTTGGTGGCAGCGATCACGCGCACGTCAATGGATGTCCGCTCGTTCGAGCCTACCGGCCGGATTTCCTTTTCCTGCAGCGCGCGCAGGAGCTTGGCTTGAAGGTCAAAAGGAAGGTCCGCGATTTCGTCCAGGAAGAGCGTTCCACCCTCTGCGGCTTTCAGCAGGCCCGTCTTGGTGCGCACGGCGCCGGTGAACGCTCCCTTGACGTAGCCGAACAGCTCCGATTCGATCAGCGTGGGCACCAGCGCGGAGCAATCCACCGGGGCGAACGGCCCGAGGTGCCTGGGGCCCAGATAGTGGATGGAGCGCGCCACCAGCTCCTTGCCGGTTCCGCTCTCGCCCAGGATCAGAACCGGATAATTGTGCTGGCTTACTTTCTCAATCATCTTGAAAACGCGCTGCATCTTGGCGGATGTGCCAACCAGCCCGCCAAACCCGGGACGCGTGCGGAGTTGCTCGCGAAGAACGCGGTTTTCCTGGTCGCGTTGCTGCGCGCGATAGACCTGTTCAAGCTTGGCGCGCAGGGCCTCCATGTTGAACGGCTTGATCACGTAGTCTTGGGCACCCAGGCGCATGGCTTGCACGGCAGTGTCCACGGTGGCGTATTGCGTGATCATGATGACGCCGACGTGGGGGTGCGTTTCCCGGACGCGCTTGAGCAGTTCCATCCCGCCCAGCTCCGGCACCCTCAGGTCTGCAAGAAGAATGTCTATGGGATACTGCTCCAGGATTTCGAGCGCCTGTTCGGTTGTGGTAGCGGTGTGAGCTCTCAGGCCGGCACTCTGGGCGGCCTGCTCACAGAGGTCGCGGATGAACTCTTCGTCGTCAACAATGAGTACGGTGCCAGACAGCGTATCAACTGTTCGCTGCTCGCCGCTCTCCATGGCCAGGTGTTTTCCCAGGCCCATGTTCCCAGAAAACCCAAGCACCCGCTGTGCCAAAGGCGAACTGTGCCTGCGGGGCCCTGGAAATACGCGGATTAGCAGAAAAGCCCACTTGGGCTTTTTTCGGCCCGCGTTTCCCAGAATGGGACTTGCCTTTGACCGGAAAGACTCTAGGGGACAATAATGCTGGAGTCAATCCCTGCTTGGCGACTGTGAGGAAAACCGGCACCCCTCAGCAGGACGGAAACACGGGCCACTCGGCCACATCCACAGAATCGAGCGGGGTTCCCGGCCGACCCCTTCAGACCCGGCGGGTTCGGCACTGCGTTGCAGTTCCACGGCGTAGAGCCCTTCGGTAGCTGAGGCGGCGAACACAGTAGAAACGCCCTCTGCCGTAGTGATAACCGGGAAGTAGCCTTCCGCCAGCAGGCCCTCAATGCGGGTCCAGTTGTGTCCGCGATCGTGAGAAACGTAGAGCCCGCCAGTCTCCATCGAGACCAGGAACACGTCGCCGACGACGGCGAGGTCGTGGATGGGCGCGTGAGGCAGGCCAGAGGCGGCCAGGGCCCACTTCCTGCCGCCATCCCGCGAGATGTACAGCCCTTTCTGCGCGCGAGCCAGCAGCGTTGCTTCGTCTGCCACATCCAGCCGCGAGGCCCCGCCGGCCCCGAAAGGCAGATCGTGCCACGACCAGGTCTGTCCGCCGTCGCGCGAAAAAACCATCCCGCGGAGGGAAACGATCCAGAGGCGCTGGCCGTCCGGCGAGACTCGCACGGAGCTGACCGGCAGTGTCAGTGGGGCAAGCCGAAAGAGCGACCAGGTCTGCCCCTGGTCGGTGGAACCCAACAGTCCTTGCGGCGTAGCGGCAAACCAGCGCTCTCGGCTGAAGGCCATATCCACAACCACGTGCTGGAGCGGACGCGGGCCGCTGGCGGGAACCGGGCGTCCGCGGCGGTCGCGAAGCGTTGCCGCCTCACCCACGACTGCCCCCACGCGCACCCAGAGCTTTCTCTGCTCGTCGTAGCGGACCAGCCCGCCGCGCTCGAGCGCCGCCCACCATCCCGCTGGAGTGGCATAGACGCGCAGCAAACCCTCGGCCGTCAGTCCGGGTCCCAAGGGTGACCACGTTCGCCCGCCGTCTTCGGTGGCCAGCACCGGCTCTGGCGCATTGGTCAGCACGGCGAGCACCCGCCCCGGCCGCTCCCGGTCCAGCGCGAGAGAAACAATCTGGCGGTGGTAGAAACCTTCGTTGGCGGGGTGAAAACTTTCACCGCTGTTGTCGCTCACCATCACGCCCAGCTTCTCCGTTCCCAGCACCAGGCGGTCAGGCCGCGCAGGATCAATCACCAGCGCGTTGATGACCCAAGTCCGCGGAGTCAGGCGGCGCCAGGAGGAGCCGGCGTCCGTCGTCTTCCACAGGCCTTCGGTCGTTCCGGCGTAAACCGTCTGCGGGCGCTTAGGGTCTTGACGGATGACGTGTGTCCGCCGCGCGGCATAGGGAATGCCCTGCACCTTTCTCCACAGCTCCCCGGCGTTGTCGCTGCGGTAGATCCCCGAGCAGGCGCTGGCGTAGATGCGCCGCGGGTTTGTCCGGTCAATCACAATGCTGAAGACGTCCGAGTCGTCGATCATGCCATCGTGGATGGGAAACCAGCGGCGGCCGCCGTCGGTGGTTTTCCAGGGCAGGTGAAACGTGCCGATGTAGATGATGTCCGGGTTGCGCGGGTCAATGGCCACGGAATCGAGGTTGCGGATTTCCTCGTGTCCCTCGGGGGAGATGCGTTCCCAGGAGTCCCCCGCGTTCCGGGAGCGGTAGACGCCGTCCAGCGTGCCGGCCACCAGCACGTCAGGGTCTGACACGGCTTGCGCCAGAGCGCGCACGGCGTGGCCTTTCAAGCCGGCGGGCACCCACGTAATGCCGTTGTCGAAGCTGCGGTAAACGCCGCCGGTGCCGTTCCCGTTCCGCGACCACGAGGCTGCGTATAACCGGCGCGAGTCGCGCGGGTCCACGAGGATGGCAGTCACCACGCCATCGTTCTGCTCGCCGACCCGCCCGACGATCCGCCATGTGGCCCCGCCATTGCGCGATTCGAAGATGTGGCCGTCGGATGTGCCCAGATAGACTCGCTGGGGGTCGTTGGGGTCCGCGCCGAGCGAACGAACGTCGCCACCGGGCGGGCCCATGGGCCGCCAGATCTGCGCGGCGGCAGGCATGGCCATGAGAAGTACCAGCGCGACTGGAGTGATGGCACGCATGGTCAGGGCAAAACGTTTCATTCTATCTGCTTGGCGGGCCGTTCCTGCGATTTCCCGGCGCGGAAACAACACGGGCTCCGTGCCCATACGAGCGCGGAGCCCGCGTCGGAGCCCTGAGCGTCAGTAGGTTGCGCCTTCCGGCACCCAGATAATGTCGATCCGGTAGTTCTGCTTGCCGGCTCCAGCCTGACCGCCAGCGGCGCGAACGTCCACCCGGCCGGCGGCGATGCCCTTCTCGGTCAGGTACTTCCTGGCGTTCTCCGCGCGCTGGGCGGCAAGCCGCTCGGGACGGCGCTCCTTCGGGTCGGCGTAGCCGACGATCACGACGCGGGCTCGCGGATCGTTTTGCAAACGCAACGCCACGTCGTCGAGCACGCGCTTGCAGACGTTGTCCACCCGAGCGCTGTGGGCCCGGAAGAAGCACTCGTTCAGCTTGCTGGCCTGCGGCGGCGGTGGAGGTTGCTGTACCGAGACGTTAAGCGAGCAGTCATTCGCTCCGCCGCGCCCGTCTTCGACGCGCCCGGTGACGGTGTAAGTGCCGGGCGCTGCTCCGCTGGTATCCAGTTGCACGGAAGCCCCCGCGCCGACGATCTGCCCGCCGTTCGTGCGCCAGGCGTAGCGCAACTGGTCGCCGTCGGGATCGCTGGCCGTGGCCGTGATGCGCACGCGCTCGCCCACCAACACGCTCGAGCGGTCTGCCGAGCAGGACAGGCTCGGGGCGCGGTTCGGGCGCGGCTCCACGCGGATATCCACCGCGCAGCTTGCCGTGCCGCCCTTGTTGTCAGACACGCGAACGCTGATCGTATAGCTGCCCGTGACGGTGCCCGCGGAGTTCCAGCGGACTTCCGCGCCGCGGCCTTCCACGTTCCCGCCCGTGGCCGTCCAGTCATAGGTAAGGGGATCGCCTTCAGGGTCGCTGGCCTGCACGCTGATGCGCACGGCTTCGCCCGTGCCGGCATAGACAGAGGTCCGCTCCGCCAAGCAGCTTGCCGAGGGCGGCTGATTCACCGGCGCAGGCTTCTCCGGCCACCACGCTGTTCCTAGCTTGACGACGAAGCCGTGCCGGTCACCATGCTGCTTCAGGTTGAGCATGTACCGATAGGCGACGTCCAGCGCCACGTTGCGCCACGGATACACCCGAATGCCCCAGAGGCCGTCCACCGGATCCCGTGCGCCGAAGTTCGTGTTCGGCGGTGCGGATTCGCCCACGAAGATCAAACCGGTGGATTCGGTGATGAGCTGGATGCGGCTTTCCGGGAAGAACAGAAAGCCGGCGCCCACGCGGAACTGGTCGGCCTGTGTCATGGCGCGCGCGCCGCCTGCAAAGCGCGGGTCGCGCGTGAACCGATAGCCGGTGTTCCAGGCAAAGGTGGCCACGTTGCTCCACGTCTTGCTGAGCGCCATGTGGATCCCGTAGTTGAACTGGCCGGTCTGGTTCTGGTTCTCCAGCAGGTCCGCGAAGTTCGAGCGCGTCGGGAAAATGAAATCATTGCGCACGGAAAGGCTCACGGGGTCGCCGAGCAATTCCGAAAGCAGGGCGAACTTCAAACCCGCAGTGATCTCCCCGATGCTGCCTCCGTTATGCCCGGCGAACGGATAGTCCTCCACGTACCCCGGGCCGCTGGTGGGCGATAGTCGGCGATACATGGTTGTGCCGACGAACGGGAGGGTCGTATCGAGGGCCGGATTCAGGCTCAACTGGCCGGGCGTGCTCACATGGATCCAGCGATGCGGCTCGAACTGTACAAACAGGCTCAAGCGGTCATGCACGCCAACGCCCACGCTCCAGCCAAGGTTCAAAACCGAGATGTTGCCTGGCATGCGATGAAACTTGTTCACGTAGGAGGAGAGCGAAAAGCCCCTGACGGGCAGGGTCTGCCCAGTTTCCACGGTGAACAGCCCAAGCGTTCCCGGCGTTGCCGGTACCGGACGCATGCGGGGAGCTTCCATTTGCGTTTCCGGCTTGGGTCGCGGCGCAGCCAGCCGGGGCGTGGCCGGTCTGGCTGCTGTCGTGGAACCAGGCTGCGGCTTGGCCGTGGATGAAGAGGCCGCGCGAGCCTTGTTGGAGTTCGCTTTTGCGGTCTCGCTAGGGCGACCGGCCTTATCCTTGCCGGTGTCTCGGCCCAGGCTGGCTGGTAACAGTAGAGAACTGAGGGCCAGTACGCTCAGAACTCGAACCACCGCTTTCATCACGGCCTCCTCACTACCTGCGTTCCCTCGATCAGGGGTGGGGTTCGACGCTCCTTGCCTTAGCAGCCATGAACCGCTTTCAATCACGACCCGCCGCTGAAACTCCAGCGTCCTCGGCAAGTTTTGATGGGACTACTCGAGACCTCAGGCAGACGAAGGGCCTCGATCCCCACACGGAAAAAAGGCCCATACTCCAGCGCTCATTATATGCAGGGAAAATGGAATCGCGAAAGGCTTTTTTCCATCCTGGCAACATCTGTGTGCAACTGATATACGCCCCGAATCCCCCCTATCCGCTTCCAGGATCGCAGGAAATCCGAGACTTTCGGAAGCCCAAGCCATCCCCCGAAGGCAAAGTGCCATCTCTACTAGAGGCGTGGGGAATGCCCCTGCCCCGGGCCGGGGGAGCAAAGCCGCGCGCCGCGCGGGAGGGAGAACGATGCGTCGCCAAATTGTGGCTGTCGGAATGGTCATCCTGCTTGCAACTGCTTGGGGAAGTCCTCTGAAGGCCCTTCCCCAGCAACCCGCCCATACTCCTGTTGGAACCGGCGGGCTCGCCGCCGTGCCTGATCAGACCCGGTTCCTGGTTCGCCTGGAAGACACGCTGAGCACCAAGAAGCACAAAGCCGGGAAGAAGTTTAAAGCCCGCACGCTCGACCCGCTCGAGGCGCGTGATGGCACGATGATCCCCGTCAACTCGGAAGTGCGCGGGCACATCAGCCGCATCGAGCCTGCCGGGCTCACGGGCCGGGCTCGGATGTGGCTCAGCTTCGACGAAATCAAGACCAAGCATGGAAAGTTGCCGCTTGTGGCGCATGTGGCCAGCGTGCCCGGCGAACACAACGTCCGGCCGGGCGAGAGCAAGGAAGGCGAAATCGAGGCACGCACGAGCAAGGGCACCCAGGAGCTGCAGGCCGCAGCCATCGGAGCCGCTGTCGGGGCAGCCGTGGGCGCAACGCGGAGCGGTAAGGCCGCCGCACTGGGAGCCGTGCTCGGCGGGGCCGCCGGCTTCCTGGTTGCCTCCGGCTTGGGCCAGGAACTCGAGCTGCAAAAAGGCACGAAACTCGAACTCGAGCTTGACCGGCCACTTTATCTGGACAAGAAATAGCCAAGCTAGCTGTCGGCGGGCTGTTGGCCTTTCCCACCGCAGCCAAAGGCGTTGTCTTGGCTTTCCACCGTGCGGCTGGTACATTTGCTTCAGCCCTGTTGCCATGCCTGAGTCCGCCCCAACGGCGCGTCGCATTCTGATCGTGGAGGATGAGCTCCACGCCCGCCAGGGCTACGAAGCGCTGCTGCGCGCGTGGGGCTGTACGGTGCTGGGTGTGGCCACGGCGGAAGAGGCGTTGGCAAAACTGGAAGGATTCGGCCCGGGAATTGTCCTCACCGACGTCGAGTTGCCGGGAATGAACGGGCTGGAGCTGCTGCGTCGCTTGCAGGGCGAGCTGAGCAACCTGGCCGTGATTGTCATTACCGGCAAGGGAAGCGAAGAGCGCGCCGTCGAAGCCATCGAGGCCGGGGCCTTCTGGTACATCGAAAAGCCTCTCCGGCCTCCTGTGCTGCGGGCCTTGTTGGACCGCGTCTTTGGGGGCTTGCGCGACCGCCGCCAGGTCGCCACGCTGACTCGGCAGCTCCGCGAGGCAGGACGGCTGGGCGCGCTGGTCGGCCAGTCCAAAGCCATGCAGCGCGTCATGGTGCTGGTGGAAACCGCGGCCCCGTCGAAGGCTTCCGTCCTTATCACCGGTGAGACCGGGTCCGGCAAGGAAGTCGTGGCCCGCACCATCCACCAGCTCTCCCCGCGGTGTGACCAGCCTTTCGTGGCTATCAACTGCGCGGCCATTCCCGAATCGCTGATGGAAAGCGAAATCTTTGGCCACGAGAAAGGCGCGTTCACCGGCGCGGTCGAGCGGCGCTTGGGCTGCTTCGAGTTGGCCGACGGCGGCACTTTGCTGCTGGATGAGATCGGCGAGATGCCCGCGCCGACTCAGGCCAAGCTGCTCCGCGTGCTCGAAGACGGCAAGGTGCGCCGGCTAGGCAGCAAGACGGAAACGCCCGTGGACGTGCGCGTGATCGCCGCCACCAACAAGGACCCTGAAAGGGCCGTGGCCGACGGGCGCCTCCGCCAGGACCTCTACTTCCGGCTCAACGTTTTTCATATCCACCTGCCGGCCCTGCGCGAGCACAAGGAAGACCTGCCTGCCCTGGTGGAGCATCTGCTGGAGGAGATCAACGCCAAGCACGGGCGCGCTGTGCGTGGGATTAACTCCGAGGTGCTAAGCTACTTCGTGAGCTACCCCTGGCCGGGCAACGTGCGCGAGTTGCGCAATGTGCTCGAACGCGCCGCCATTGCCTGCGAACGCGACACCATTGGCCGACAGCACCTCCCGCCGGACTTCGGCCGTTTGCCTGCCGTGGCGGCCACCGGCCTGCGCGGTATTCGTTTTCCCGTGGGCGTCACCGTCGAGGAAGCCGAGCGCGAATTGATCCTGCAGACCCTGGCGGCGACCCAGAACAACAAGACCCGCGCGGCTGAGCTGCTCGGCATCAGCCTGAAAACCCTGCACAACAAGCTGAAGGAGTACGAGGCGGCGGGCCAGAAAGTCCATGCGGCTCCGTCTGAAGACTAAGTTCACACTCACCACGGCGCTGCTCGTGCTCGGCGTGGTGGCGCTGATTTCTTCGTTGTACGTCGCCACGTTGGCCCGGCAGGTCATCCGCCAGTCGGATGACCGCGCGCGCTTCGTGGCCCAGCAGGTGTTCGTGCAGGCCCAGCGCGCTCTTGAAGACGCCGCCGAGGAAGGTACCGGCCCCGCCTCGACCAAGCCGGAGGATCTGCGCGAGTATGTGCGGCAGGTGCTGGACGCCAATGCCGGATTGACTTCCCTGGTGGATTCTGCCTTGGGCTACTCGCGCGATATTTACGAGGTCACTGTAGTGGACCACCGCGGCGTGGCCCTGATTTCCAGCGATGCCTCCCTCCCCGGCCGCACCATGCCTTACCGGCCGCCCGTCGGACGATTGGTCAACACGGACTTCATCGGGCAACTCGTGGCACTCTACGGCGAGCCGCGCGTCTTTGAAGTGCGCTTGCCGTTCAACCTCGGACCCGAAATGTTCGGCGAGATTCGCATCGGGCTTTCCACCGTGCTGTTGCGCGACCAGCTCGGGCCGGACCTGCGCGCGGCGGCCTGGCTGGCGCTGGCTGTCGTGCTGATTTCCACTGTCCTGGCCGGCCTCGTCAGCCACATGGCCCTGGCGCCGCTGGCGCGCATCTCGGCCCAGCTCGACCGCATCGCTCACGGCCAGTTCGACATGGCACCCCTGGCCCGGGCCGACGAACTCGGCCAGGTGAGTAGCAAGATCAGCCAGATTGGCCGGCAACTCGCCCGCAGCCAAGAAGAACGCGCCCTCGAACGGATCCACGCGCAGATGCAGGTCAACGCGCGCCTGGCGGCGCTGGCCCGCGTCACGGCGGGCGCAGCTCACGAAGTGAAAAACCCGTTGAATGCCATGCGCCTGTGGCTCGAAAGCTTGAAGGCCGCCGCCTCGGAGCCTGCCGTGGCCCAGCAGGCCCTGAAAGTGCTGGACAGCCAGATTGACCGCCTGGATGCCGTCGTCAAGCGCTTGCTCGAGTTCTATCGGCCGGCGGAGTTGCGCATGGAGGAAACCAACCTGCGCGAGCTGATTGCTGACGTGCTCGAAGTCATGCGCCCCCAAATCGAACGCGCACGCGTCGAAGCGGTCACCGACTTTGCCGAAAATGTTCCCGCCGTGCGCGTGGATCGCTCGCTGATCAAGGAAGCCATGCTGAACTTGGTGCTCAACGCCTGCGAAGCCATGCCAGCGGGAGGCCGGCTGACGCTGGGCCTGGCGAGCCGGGACGGCAGCGCGGTGGTCACCGTGGCCGATACGGGGCGGGGGATTCCCCCGGAGCAGCAGAGTAAAATCTTTCAGCTTTTCTTCACCACGCGCCCGGACGGTACCGGAATCGGCTTGGCTACGGCATTCAAAGCTGTCCAATACCACGGCGGTTCGATAGACTTCAGTTCAGAGGTCGGTCGCGGCACCACGTTTCGCATCGAGTTGCCGCTGGCCCGCTAGATGAGAATGCGCGGCACAGTTCTGGCCGTGGTATTCGTCCTACTGCTGGGGATGGCCGGGTGCAAGAAGCGGGGCGTGCAAGCCTCTCCGCCCAGCACGGCGACGACGGTTCCTGACCAGTCGGAATCGCCCAGGGAAGCCGCTCCTCCTGCCGTCAACCCTCAGCCGGAGAAAAGAGAGGAAGCACCCGCGCCGCCATCCCTGGTTGTTCCTCCGCCGAAAGCAACGCCAGCGAAACCGGCGGCGAAAACACCCGCCGGCGCGCCCACCACAGCTCCCGCTCCGAACCCTCCGGTGGAGCCACCGCGTATGTCGCCGCGACTGTCGGCACAGCAGCAGGCCGAGTACGAACGCAAGACCCGTGAGGCCGTCACCGTGGCAGAAAAAAACCTCGCTGCCGCCGCCGGCCGCGGCCTGAACGAAGTTCAGCACGACATGGCGCAGAAAGTTCGCGGCTTCCTCGAACAGGCGCGCGAAGCCATCGCCGCCGCCGACTGGACCCGCGCCCTGACCCTCGCCCAGAAGGCCCAGGTTCTCTCCACCGAGCTGATCAAGTCGCTCTAGCTCTTGCGCCGTGGGTCATCCTCACTCAGCACATGCCCGTGGGAAGCCCTTCTGCGAGCAACGAGCACGTTTGCGTGACCAGGACGAGGCCATTCTGCACGGCAATGCTGAACAGGCCAATCAGTTCTACCAGCGAGGAAATATTCCGCATCCTGGGGCATGCTGCCACGAAATGTCTGGATTCAACAACTAAAGGCCCATGACAAGGCGATCGGCCCTCGCGGCTTCACTTTGCATCCTGCAACAAGTTGCACCACGAGGTTAGGACACAAGGAAGGGAAGGGGCTCGCCGTAGAACCGCCCCCGCGATTTCGCCCCCTTCGACCTCGCTAGTGGGCCAGCCTCAGAATGGGAAGCGGCGGCGGACAGGCTCGCGGTTGGGAGCGCCGGGCAAGACGGAAGCGCGGCCCGGGTCGGTGAATTGCACCTTGTCGGCGTCGAGATACAAGGGCCGGTCAAGCATCACATCGAGTGTTGTGCCGCGTGGCAAAACGGCCTCTGGCCCGCGGCTCAGCAGCACTCCCAGCACGCCGACCGCGGCTCCTGCGCCAGCGCCGATCCCAGCGCCTGTGCCGCTGCGGCCGATGGCGGTGCCCAGGGCCAGTCCCGCCATGGTCGTGGTGGTTACGATGGTGAGGTCCGAGCTCTTGTCCGTGTCGCCCTTGATCTTGCCTTCCCCTTCCACGGACTCGTTACCGCCGGTGCCCGGGCTGCCCGTGGGAATGGCGTTGAAATCAATGGCGTAGGCGTTCGGCAGGATCATCGTGTTCAGACGGATCATCAGTTCCGCACGGCCCTTCACCTTGCCGGCTCGTTTGGCTTCTACGACCTCACCGGTTACGTACGACCCAGCCGGGATCACCACGCGGTTCTCCTGCACGATGGGGAAAAGCGTCTCGAGATAGACGGGATCGCCCGGCTTGGCGCTGCGGGTGGAAATGGAATTGTGCAGCACGAGCGGGAGGCGCGTGCCCGCGGGCAGCATGACCTTGGCTTGGTTTTTGGGCTTTTCCTGAGCAGGCTCGGGGTTCGGTTGTGCCGGGGGAGCTTGCCGCGCCGCTTGTGCCGCGACGCCGAAGGCCACAAACACCGTGGCCCATACTGTCCTGCGAACCAGCGCGTTCATAGGAACCTCCCGGGGCGTCCTGCCGATTCTGATGCCGCTCCTCCGGCATGAAGATGCCCGAAAGGATACGCCTCCTGAAAGGTGAGGGAAAGCCCCCATCCCCGCTCTATCCCCATACGTGAAACCCTGCCTGATGGAAAAAGTTCCTGTGAAGGCGCGGCGGCCAGGACGTCGCAGGTGCCGGGATTTGACCGCTGGGTGCGTCGAGCGTAGCCTGGCCAAGGGAACCTGGCGGAACTTTCGAGGAAACGGAGAACAAGATGGCTAAGCTGGCTCTGGTTTACGGCATGCGGTTGTTCCCCAGCGAAGAATTGAGCGAGGTGGGCGAAGCCCCCGTCGTGCTGCGCAGCGGCCGCACCAGCCGCGTGACCATGCACCTCATCGAAGGTTCCAAGGAAGAAATCGAAAACACGCTGCGCCAATCCATCGCCGCGTTCTTCGAAATGTACCCGGACATCGCCTGACCGCCGGGTGCTCAGGGATTCCACGCTTAGCCGGAGGGAAAAACCGCTCGGCTGGTGGCGTTCCGACTCGTTGCTGCTGTCAAGAGTCTCTTCGCAGTTGCGCTGTTTACTGTGCTCCGCTGTATTGGCGGCACTAGGTCGAAGCATTTGGGGCGGCGCTAGATCAAAACCACGCTCTGGCCGGTGAGTTCGAAGCGCTTCCGGCAGCGCAGGTTCCGGCAAGCCACCATGTCGTCTACGCGCACCATGTAGGAGCGAGCTTTGGCAAAGCGTGCGCGGTCCTCGTCGTTGGCGCCGCCCGGCACGGCCGCCTTCTTTGTCCGCACCATCCAGCGGATCGGATAGGAGTTCTCCTGCCGGCAGTGCGGACAGGTCAGCGTGAGCTGCTTGGTCTCCTGCTTTTCGTCGTAGAACCTGCGCTCGTCCATACCTGCTTCCCGGTCAGGCCACTTGCGCTATTCTGTCATGGAACGGCCCTCGGCTGCACCTTGGCGAATCGGGTCACGGTCGGTGGTCGGCACGGTAACCATTCATCGTGCAGAATCGTCTAACAGGGCGCGATCGAAAAAGCCTTTCCGCCAGGTCAGAAAGGTTGTGGGGTGTGAGACGTAGACCCGGCTTCCTCGTCCTTTGCCTTCTTCTCAGCCTTGGAATCTCCGCGCAAGCTCAGCGGTCTGCGCCGGAAACTCCCAGCAAGTTTGCCGGACTCGTGCGCACGGCCCAGGGTGTTCCGCTGCCCGGCGCAACGGTTCGCGTCGTTCACGTGGAATCAGGAAAAGCCTGGCTGAGCTGGACGGATGAATCCGGAAAGTTCGAACTGCCGGGGCTGCCCACAGGGCGCTACCGCGTCGAAGCCGAGCTGCTCGGATTCGAGCCCGCAAGCCGCGAGGTCGAGTTTTCTGCTCAGAGCCAGACTGTAGAGGTTGTTCTAAACATTGCAGCCCCGGCCAAGCCAGCGGCGCCCGCCGCGGAACCCCAGCCCAGAGCGCCCGCTCCTGCTCCAGAACCCGCCAAGGCGGAAGCGCCGCAACCGGCTCGCCCAGGCCAACCCCCGCGTCAGCCGGGCGCGCAACCCCCGCGAGCTCCTGTCCGTCCCGGCGCGCCTGGACAGAACCTGGAGGAGATGATCCGTCAGCGACTGGGCCAGGGCGGATTCCAGCAGGTGGATCCCATCGGCCAGGTGGCTGGCGCAAACAGCATTGACGCCACGCCGCCGATAGAGCCAGACCCGCTCGGCGGAGCCGCGGCCTCTGATTCGTTTCTTATCAGTGGCACCGTCGGACGCGGTGCGACGGCCGCCGGCGATATGGGCATGCTCTTCGGTGAGCTCGGCATGATGGGCGCAATCTTCCCGGGCGGTTTTCCAGCCGCCGAGGGGGCCTTCCCCGGCCCGGGTGGGGTTCCCGGAGCTATGGGTACTGCGGGGCAGGTTCTGGTCTTCGAGACCGGGCGGATGGGTGGTCCGCCGGGAGGCGGACCCGGCCGTCCTGGACAGCAGCAGGGACGCGGGCGCCCCGGCCAACAGGGTCAGCAGGGCCAAGCAGGTCGTCGAGCGCAGGCCCAGCAAGGCCAGGGCGGCCAAGGGCAACGCGGCCCGGGCGCCCAGGCCATTGTTCAAGGGGGATTTGGACAAGGCGTCGAGGCGCTCTGGGGCCTGCAGCGACTCATGCGCACGGCGGCGAACCGCACGCGCTTCAGTTTTCACAGCCGCTACGGAAATTCCTTCTGGGACGCGCGGCCGTATTCCCTGACCGAGCCCAACCCAGTGAAGATTGATTCCTACCGCGCCAGCTTCGGGTTCAACCTGGGCGGCCCGCTGGTCATTCCCCACGTTTACAACGGCCGCGAGAAAACCTTCTACTTTGTCGGCTACGAATTCAGCCGCAACCGCAACCCCGTAGATACGTTTGCTACTGTGCCGCTGCCCCAAGAGCGCCTGGGCGACTTCACGTCCCGGGGGTTGCAGTTGTTCGACCCGGTGTCGAATCTTGACGGGCCGCGCACTCCTTTCGGCGGCGTGATTCCTTCCGACCGGCTCGATCCCGCTGCCGTGGGCCTGTTGCGCTTTATCCCGCTGCCGAACCTGCCTGGCCTGGTGCAGAACTTCCACCTGCAAGCGCGCGTGCCGCAGTCGAACGACCGCATAAATGGACGCCTGATGCACAGCCTTTCGCAGCGCTTCAGCCTGCAGGTCACCTACTTCCTGAATTCCTCGCGCTCGCGCGGCATCCAGGTCTTGCCCGAGCTCATCAGCCGGCAGTCGGTGCGCTCGCAGAACGCCATGGTCGGCCTGACGCAGCAGTGGAGCCAGCGGCTCACCCACGACACCCGCTTCAACTGGAACCGCAACCGCGTCCGCTCACTCAACCGCTTTGCTTTCCTGGAAGACGTAGCTGGCGAGCTGGGCATCACGGGCATCTCCACCGACCCGATGAACTTCGGCGTGCCGCAGATCAACTTCACCAACTTCGCCGACCTGAACGACCCCGTGCCGGCCTTGCGGCGCAACCAGCAGTTCCGCTTCATGGACAACCTGGCCTACGCGCGCACCAAGCACACCTGGCGCGCCGGGATGGAAGTACGCCGCCAGCACACCAACAACCTGAACGACCCCATCGCCCGCGGCGCGTTCACCTTTACCGGGCTGATGACCAGCCAGCTCGACGCCCAGGGGCGACCCGTGTCAGGCACGGGCTGGGACTTCGCCGATTTCCTGCTCGGCCTGCCGCAGTCCACCAGCGTGCGCTTCGGCAGCTCCAGCACCTACTTCCGCAACTGGGGCTTCGTAGGCTACTTCCAGGACGACTGGCGCATCCACCCGCGGTTTTCATTGCACTGGGGCATCCGCTATGAAGCGGTAACGCCGCCCATTGAGCTGTTCGACCACATCGCCAACCTCGACGTGAACCTGTGCGCGGAGGGCACCGCGGGTTGCACTCCGGCGGTTGCCGCTGTGCTCCCGGGCGACGTAGCGCCGTTCAGCGGGCCCTTGCCGCGGGCGCTGATTCGCGGCGACTGGAACAACTGGGCCCCGCGTATCGGCATTGCCTGGCGGCCGCCCCTCAAGCGCAACACCACCATCCGCGCCGGCTATTCGCTGTTCTATAACTCTTCGATTTACAATCAACTGGCTACGGCCCTGGCCAACCAGCCCCCGCACGCCCAGGCGCAGACGCGGCTGACGGCTGCGAGCCGCCTGCTCACGCTGAGGAACGGCTTCCCGCCGGAGCCGCCCGGCACAGTGCCCAACACGGTGGCCGTGGACCCGAACTACAAGGTCGGCTACGCGCAGATCTGGAACGTTTCCGTCGAAACGCAGGTGGTGAACAACTGGACCGTGCAGCTCACCTACACGGGTACGAAGGGCACCCACCTCGACCTGTTGCGCGCACCGAACCGCGCCCTGCCCGGCGGCCCGCTCGATACCGAGTTGCGCCGGCTGATCCCCAACGCTGCGGGCTTCACTTACGAAACCTCTGGCGCGTCCTCCATCTACCACGCCGGCCAGCTTCGCGTGCAGCGCCGCTTCGCCCGCGGGTTCATGTGGATGGGCACCTACACCTTCGGCAAGTCCCTGGACAACGCCAGCTCGATTGGCGGCGGTGCGCCTGTCGTTGTGCAGGACGACTCGCACCCAGACCTGGAACGCGGCCGTTCGTCGTTTGACATCCGCCACCAGTTCATCTCCGCCTTTATCTGGGATCTGCCCTTCGGTGAGCGCCGGCGCTGGGCCAGCAAGGGCTGGGCGGCAAAGGTGCTGAGCAACTGGCAGATCAGCGGCAACGTCGTGGCGAATTCCGGCACGCCCTTCACGGCCCGGCTCCTGGGCAGCGCCGCCAATAACAGCGGCACGGGCGCTAACTTCTCCGAGCGCCCAGACCAGATTGGCTCCGCGTCGCTGCCCGGCTCGCAGCGCACGCCGCTGCGCTTCTTCAATACCGACGCGTTTGCAGTTCCCGCCCCGGGGCGCTTCGGCACCGCCGGGCGCAACACCATCCCCGGTCCGGGCATGGTCACCGTCAACGCTGCCCTGAGCCGCTTCCTTCGCTTCGGCAAAGACGACCAGCGGCGCGTGGATTTCCGTTGGGAAGTGCAGAACCTGTTCAACACGCCGAACTTCACCGGGCTGGGTACCGTCCTGGGCTCCAGCAACTACGGCCGCGTGCTGGGCGTGCGGCCGATGCGCACGATGAATCTGCAGATGCGGGTGAACTTCTGATGCGCCGCCTCGGTGCCCTGCTCGCCCTCGCCAGTTTGCTTGCCCCTCCCGGCCTGCCGCGGGCCCAGCAGCCGCGCGTGGACGGGCAGCGGCCTGCCGCGCCTCGGCAGGAACCGCAGCGTGAGCCGCGCACGGTGATTCGTCGCGCTGTGGACCTCGTGCTTGTGGACGTGCAGGTGCTCGACCGCGCGGGCCAGCCGGTGAAGGGGCTCAAACTCGAGCAGTTCGCCGTGCTCGAAGACGAAAAAGCGCAGAAAATCGAAACGTTCGACTACTACGACATCGAGGCCATCGAAACCGCCGCCCGCACCGACGAGAAGCCCGTGGTCGTCTCGCTGGGCACCGTGGCCCCGCCAGCCGAAGTCCGGCAGATGGTGCGCGACCGGCGCATGATAGTGCTCTTCTTCGACCTCACTTCCATGCAAACGGACGAGCTGCTGCGCGCTGCCGATGCCGCACGCCGCTACGTGCGCGAGCAGATGACTCTGGCCGATCTGGTCGGCGTGGTGGCTTTCGGCAACCGGCTTGCCGTGCTGGCCAACTTCACCAACGACCGCGCGCTGCTCGAGCGCGCTATCGGCAGGATTCTCCCCGGCAAGGAGCAGCAACTGGCGCAGCAGGCGGAAGCGCCCGCGCCGGCAGGCGAAGAAACCGTCACCGAAGAAACCGGCGCAGCGTTCACTCCGGACGAGACCGAATTCAACATCTTCAACACCGACCGCAAACTGGCCGCCCTGCAGGGCGTGGCGGAGCTGCTGCGCAGCATTCCGGGCAAGAAAGCCATCATGCACTTCACCGGAGGAATCACGCAGACCGGCGCCGAAAACCGCTCGCAGCTTCGCGCAGCCACCGAGGCGGCCAACCGGGCCAACGTTTCGCTCTATACGGTGGATGTGCGCGGGCTGCAGGCCTCCGCGCCCGGCGGCGATGCCGCCACGGGCGCCGCCGCGGGCACAGCCATGTTCAGCGGCGCCGCCGTCTTTCGCCAGGCTTCCGCCCGCCAGGATTCCCGCGACACACTGGCCACCCTGGCCAGCGACACGGGCGGCCGCTCGTTCTTCGATCTCGGTGATTTCCGCGAAGTGTTCGAAAAGGTCCAGGAAGACGCTTCCGGCTACTACCTGCTGGGCTACTACAGCACCAACGCACAGCGCGACGGCCGCTGGCGCCGACTGCGCGTGCGCGTGGATCAGCCCGGCGTGCGCCTGCGCTACCGCGACGGCTACTACGCCCCGAAAGACTACGGCTTCTTCAACACCGAAGACCGCGAGCGGCAGCTCGAAGAAGCCATGCGCTCGGAAACGCCCCGCGTGGAATTCCCCGTCGCACTGGAAACCGCTCAGTTTCGTCTGAGCGCCGGGGAGATCTTTGTTCCCCTCGCCGCCAAGATAGCTTCGAGAGCCCTGGAGTGGGCCGAAAAGCGCGGCAAGCGCGAAGTGGAGTTCGACTTTGCCGCCGAAGTGCGCGAAGCCCGGACGGGCGCCACCGTGGCGGCGCTGCGCGATACGGTGAAAGTCCGCCTGGAAGCAGAGCGTTTCCAGCAGGTGGCCCAGCGGGCCATTCTCTATCAAGGCGGTGTGATCCTGGGGCCGGGGCACTACCGCCTGAAGTTTCTGGCCCGCGAAAACGAAACCGGTCGCGTGGGCACGTTCGAGCAGGAACTGGACTTGCCCCCTCGGGAAACCAACCGCCTCCAGGTGAGCTCGCTGCTGCTCTCCAGCCAGATTGAAGCTGCCGCAAAGACCGGGGAAGTCCAGACAAAAGCGTTTGCGCCCGCCGCCAAGCTGAAGCAGTCACCGCTTGAAGTGGCGGGCGAGCGCATCATTCCCAGCGTCACCCGCGTGTTCACCACGCAGCAACGCCTCTACGTGCTCTTCCAGGCCTACCTGCCCGAAAAAGGCGATCCGGCGCGGCTGCGTGCTGGTCTGGTGTTTTTCCGCAACGGCGAGAAAGCCAGCGAAACGCCTCTGGTGGAACCCGCCGAGTTCGACGCTAAGACGCGCACCGCTGCCTTTCGTCTTACTCTGCCTCTCGAGCGCCTGGCTACGGGGCGCTACACCGTCCAGGCTGTGGTCATCGAATCCGGTGGCCAGCACGTAGCCTTCGCGCGTAACTACTTCGCCCTGCGCCCGCCTGCCAGCCCCTCTACTGCGCCCGGTTCCGCCATCGCGCCCGAGAACTAGGGGATGGAGCTGAGCCTCCCCGGTTCCGATAATTGACGGCTGGTTCGCCTCACTCCAGAACAAACAGAAGGGCAAATCGCATACCAGGCTTGCCATGGCGAACCGGCAGACGCCCGGCAGGGCCCTCCCCCGAAACCTTCTAGGAATACAGAGCATCTAAGCTAGGAGCTAATGGACGCTCTCAGGGACGATTGCAGAGCTAACAGAAGGTAAGAGCGCCGGCCACTGGTTAGCCATGCATCGGTTCTGCAAGCCGTGCCGAATCAGCGGCTCGCCACGCTTACAAATTGAACCAAGAATGCAAACCCTTTGCCGTCAACAGGTTGTGGAAACCATTGTACCCCCCGGGTCATCGGCCACGGTTGCCGCAACCAATTGAACCGACAGTGGTTGCGCGATGGATTCAATTTGTTACGGCAGAGCGCTTTTCCTGCAACGGCCCACAGACGACCCATCACCACAAGCACTACAAGACCCGTTCAACAGCGGCGGCTTTGAGCTTGCCCGCCGGCCGGGGCATCGGTAGAGTAACCAGCTTTTGCCCACGCCTGGGTGGAGTGCCATGAAACGAGTTGCCTGCCTGCTCTCGCTGCTCTTGCTCTGTGCGGCGGCAAGCGCTTCGACGGCTGCGCCGCAGACCCCGGCCAAGTCTCCTGCCGCGCGGCGCGCAGCGGTCCAGGTGCCAGCGATCCGGCACGTGATTGTCATCTCCGTGGACGGCATGATGCCCGCGACGTACCTGCAGCCCGACCGGCACGGGCTGAAAGTTCCGACACTGCGCGAATTGGTGCGCAACTGCGCTTACAGCGAAGGCGTGCGGGGCGTGTTTCCGACGGTCACTTATCCTTCGCACACTTCCATGGTCACGGGCGTCAACCCCGGCCCGCACGGCATTGTGGCTAACCAACCGTGGGACCCTTACTCTCGCCTCGAAGGGCACGCGCGCTGGTACACAGAAGATATCCGCGTGCCGACGCTCTACCAGCTCGCTTATGCCAAAGGGCTGCGCACGGGGTTGATCTATTGGCCGGTGAGCATGGGGGCCAAGGCCACGGCTCTCGTTCCGGAGTTCTGGCGCTCGGAAGAAGGCTCGGAGGAAGACCAGAAGCTTCAGCGAGTCCTCTCCACCCCCGGGCTGCTGGAAGCCGTGGCGCGACGCTTCCCGGGTTTCTGGCCGGACTTCCGCCCGCCGCGGGCCGGGGACGAAGCCTTGACCGACGTGGCTGTGCATCTGATTGAAACGCAGCGGCCACATCTGCTTCTGCTGCATATCTTTGACACCGATCACTTCCAGCACCGCGACGGCCCGCTCGCCGGTCGCGCGCTGCATGCGTTGGAAAAGGCCGACGCGCAGATTGCGCGCGTCATAGCTGCGGCGAAGAAAGCCGGCATCTGGCCGGATACCTTGCTGGTGGTGCTTTCCGATCACGGCTTCGCCAGGCTGTCGCAACGCGTCCGTCCGGGCATCCTGCTGCGCGAAAAAGGCCTGATCACTTTGGATGAGCGCAACCGGGTTACAGACTGGAAGGCCTGGCTGCTGGCCGGGGGCGGCTATGGCTACATCTACGTCAGAGACGAAAACGATTACCAGACGCGCCAGACCCTGCTTGACACCTTCCGTCCGCTGGTCGGCAGGTCGGGAAGCGGAATCGGGCGCGTTCTTACACAGGAGGAGATTGCTGCCCTAGGCGGCGACCGCAACGCTTTTCTGGCCCTGGAAGCTGCGGATGACTACGGGATCGCCCCCGGCTACACGGGAGACTACGTGTTTGCCTCGGCCCATGCCGGCCATCATGGCCTGCTTCCTGACCGCCCCGAAATGTTCGCTTCGTTGCTGGTCTGCGGGCCTCACGTGGTGCCGGGCAAGATTGAGCGTGCGCGCCTGATTGACGTTGCCCCGACCGTGGCCCGCTGGCTGGGCTTGAAGCTTGAACGAGCCGAGGGCCGCCCGCTGCCTATTGTGCTTCGTTCCGCCCGTCGCTAGTGCCGTTCTTGGCGATTGTGAAGAGAAACTGTGCCCAGGTAGTATGCGCAAAGGGAGTCGCGGCTAACGACAGATGCCGGGTTCGTGAATGAAATCAAAACGCTCCGATCCCCGCCCAGCACGCTCCCGGAAACAGCCTCCCTTTTCCGCAGTGGTCTTCCGGGAAGCGATTCCCAGCTCGATTGCTGCTGTCGAGCCATTTGTCACCCGGTTTGTGGATCGGCTGGGCCAGGTGGGTTGCCTGGACGGCCAGCGGGAAGCGATTGAGATCGCGCTGCGTGAAGCCCTGGCCAACGCCATCGTTCACGGGAACCGGCGGGACGAACGCAAAACGGTACAGGTCGAATGCCGCCGCAAACCTGACGCCAGCATTGTGTTGACGGTGCGCGATCAGGGCGCCGGGTTCGACCCCAACCAGCTCGCTGATCCGACTCGCCCGGAGAACATCCTCCGCTCCGGAGGCCGCGGCATCTACATCATCCGGCGGTTTGTGGACCAAGTGCAGTTTCGCCGCGGCGGCCGCGAGATCTGCATGTGCAAGAAGCCTTGACCTCGCGATTTCGGCTCCCCCTTGCCGCTTTCCTGAGACCCTTGTGATGTTCCAGGTTGCTGGTAATCCGGTACAACCGCAACCGGTACCAACGACCCATTCCGCGCTGCCGAGACAGGGCCTATAGTCCGAAGCGAAGCCGAGGGAACGGGGCATGGAGCGCACACCTCCCCATCTGAAAAACACTTGTCGGCCGCATTCCGCGGCTGGCAGCGCAGTCCGCTTGCTTTTCTCGGAAACGGTTCCCAGCAACGCGAGCGCAGTGGAGCCGCTGATCTCGCGGCTGTTTCACAGGCTGGGGACGACGACAGCGATCGGCCGACATCGCGAGGCGCTGGAAATCGCGCTGCGCGAGGCCCTGGCCAACGCCATCCTGCATGGCAACGGCTGCCATCCGCAGAAATCGGTCACCGTGCAGTGCTATCTGGAAGGCGCCGACGAGCTGCTCTTGGTGGTGGCAGACGAAGGTTGTGGCTTCGACCCAGGCTGCGTTGCCGACCCTACGCGGCCGGAACGCATCCTGCGCGAGGGCGGCCGCGGCATCTACTTGATTCGGCACTTCATGGATGAGGTCGAATTCGCGCACGGTGGCTGCGAAATCCGCATGCGCAAGCGCCTGTAGCCCGCTCTTGCCCTCCCGCTTCAGGACAAGGCCCTAGTCGCCCTTGCGCACGGCGCGCAAATCAATCCCTAACTGTTGGCATTTCTTGTACAGGTGGCTGCGTTCCAGCCCGAGCGCGCGCGCTGTATGGGTCATGTGGTAGTTCTGCCGGCGAAGTTCCTGCAGGAGGACTTCGCGCTCGAAGGCCTCCACGCGCGCGGCAAGTGTTCCGCTGGCTGAGCCTGCTTGCGAGGAAGAGTCTCCAGGCAGCGCCAGCCGCACGGCGACTGCGTCCACCGGATCCGCCGGCGCCAGCAGAAGCAGGCGCTCGACGACGTTACGTAACTCGCGCACGTTCCCCGGCCAGGAGTACTTCTGCAACTCCTCGAGCGCTTCTGGCGCAAAAGGTCGCGGCTTCCAGCCGTTCTGCTCGGCCAGCTCGCGCACGAAATGCTCGACTAGCACCGGAACGTCTTCCCGTCGCTCCCGCAAGGGTGGCAGGCGCAGCAGGAAGACGTAGATGCGGTGGAACAGGTCCGCGCGGAAACTTCCCTGGCGGACCATCTCCTCAAGATTGCGGTGCGTCGCGACCATCACCCGCACGTCCACCGGAATCGGCCGGTCGCCGCCCACGCGCTCAAGCTCGCCTTCTTCGAGCACGCGCAGCAGCTTGGCCTGCATCGGCAAAGGCATATCTCCGATCTCATCCAGGAAAAGCGTTCCACGATGCGCCTGCTCGAACTTTCCCTGATGACGCGATCCCGCGCCCGTGAACGCGCCTTTTTCATGGCCGAACAGCTCGGACTCGATCAGCTCAGCCGGCACAGCCGCGCAGTTCACCGTGACAAACAGCCCGGAGCGTCGCGGACTGTGCTCGTGCAGGGTGCGAGCGACGAGCTCTTGGCCCGTGCCCGTTTCGCCCAGAATGCAGACCCGCGATTTGCTTGGCGCTACGCGTTCCACTTCGGCCATCAGGCGTTTCATGGCCTCACTGGTCCAGACCAGCTCGTGCCGCCCCAGCCGGCGCCGGAGTTGCCGGTTCTCTTCTTCCAGCCGGTTCAAACGGAGCGCATTCTCGACCGTCAGCAGCAGTTTTTCGGTGGAGATGGGTTTTTCCAGGAAGTCGCTTGCGCCTAGGCGCGTTGCCCGGACGGCCATCTCGATGGTGGCTTGGCCGGAGATCATCACGACCGGTGTAGCCACCGCGAGAGCGCGGATTTCTTCGAGAAGTTGAAGCCCGTCCTTTCCGGGCATGACCACGTCGCAAAGGATAAGGTCAAAGCGCTGGTGGCGAACCAGCTCCAGTGCCCGCGCCGCGCTGTCGCACACGGCGGGTTCGTGACCCGCCAGTCGGAAGGCGCGGGCCAGCGACGCCAGGGTGTTGGCGTCGTCGTCCACCACCAGCAGGTGCGCTTTCAGGGGCACGCTCGGGACCTCTGAGCCGGGCTGATTCTAGACTTCGGCGGCACGCGCCGGCACGGGCTGGTCTGCCGCAGCTCCGGTTGGCTCGCCCTGCGGCGGCTGCTCGTGCAGCTCGATGCGAAATGTCGTACCAAACCCGGGCTCGCTGTCCACGGAGATTCTGCCGCCGTGATCGCTCACCACGGACTGCACGATGGCCAGGCCCAGCCCCGTGCCGCACTGCTTCGTTGTGTAGTAAGGTGTGAACAGGCGCTGGCATTCCTCGGGCGTCAGTCCGCGGCCTGTATCCGACACCTCCAGGCGCACACCGCCGGGCTGGCGGAAGGTGCGGATGGTCAGTGTGCCTCCGGCGGGCATAGCGTCCTGCGCATTCAGCACGAGATTCTCGAGCGCCCGCCGCAGCAAGTCGGGATCCGCTTGGATCTCTGGCAGCCTTTCCTCCAAAAAGAGCTCGGCGGTGACGGCCGGCCGCCCCAGGCCACTGAACTGCGCTTCGAACAAGCGCACCACACCGCGCACCAGCTCGTTGACGTTGACCGGCTGCAGCACCGGCGGCGGCATCCTGGCAAAATCGCTGAAGCGCGCAACGATGGCCTTCAGGTTCCGGATTTCAGCCAGCAGCGTGGCGGTGGACTCGAAGAACACTTCGTCGAACTGATCCGCAGGGCCCTGCTCGCGAGCGCGTTGCAGGTTCTCGACGGTGATTTGCAACGGAAAAAGGGGGTTCTTTAGCTCGTGGGCCAGACGCCGCGCCAGCTCCCGCCAGGCGGCCACTCGTTCCGCCTGAATCAACTGCTCACGCTGCTCGGCAAGCTGCCGGGTCATGTGGTTGAAGGCCCGCGCCAGTTCGCCGATCTCGTCGCGCGAATGTACTTCTACGCTGGCGTCCCACTTGCCTGTTGCGACAGACCGGGCCCCGGCGGCAAGCTGCCGGACCGGGCGGGTCACGCGAGCGGCGACCCACCAGCTAAACAGCAGGCCGAGCAGAACACCGCCCCCTCCCACTAGCAAGGCCAGCAGGCGAATGAATTCCAGCATGGCCACCAGGTCCGCCCGTGAGCTGCCCACCAGAAGCACGCCCAGCAACTCTTTCTGGCGTCCCAGAAGCGGGGTGGCGTGGAACGTCTCGGCGCTGGAAGCTTCCAGAGACCACTGCACAGTCATCTGCTGGTCCCGCGGATCCTTGAGGACTTGCTCGATGAGTGGCTGAAGCTTTTCCGCATTTTGGAAAGCTCCCTTGGCATCGGCGAGGGCTGCTGCTGTGAAATCCGGGCTGAGGTTGGAATACAGCAGGGCGCGCAGACCTTCCGGCAGGGGCAGCGAGGCCAGGAACCGATGGTCCAGCCGCAACCCGCCCACCACGTAGACCTTCTTCTCCTCCACAGGCAGGGTGGTGCGCACGGCCAGCAGCGCCAGGGCCACGCTGCCGTCGGGCAATTCCTCGCGTTCCAGAAAGGGGCCGCGTGCGGCCCAATCCGAGGGCTCGGTCAACCATTCTTTCTTGTAACCGAAGCGGGCAGGCCAATGCGCGGACGAGATGATCGTGCCGTCATGGGCCACCAGTTCGAGGAAATCCAGGCCGTGGGATTGAGCCAGCCCGCGAGCGTCGTTGACGTACAGCCCATAGTCGGGCTGCGGCTGGCTGAGCTTGACGGCCATTTGCACAGTCTGGTTGTCTTCGGCAATGCCGCGGAGCCGGTGACCAACCTCTTCGCCGCGCCGCGCAAACTCCCGCTGGAACTGGGAAAGCAGCGCCGCGGTGCGCTGCCCGTCGAAGCGTTCAAACGCGCGCCGCGTGTTTGTCGAGACGGCCCAGGCCACCAGGCCCACGGCCGCTGCAACTGTCAACGTGAACGCCAGCAGCAGCTTGGTGCGAAAGGTCATCGTCGGGCTCCGTTACCTGCCGCGCGTTCCGGCTCCAGCCAGACGTTTTCCAATCGCCAAGCGCCCCAGCGCGGCGGCCACCAGTTACGCACGCGGGCTCCTACCCCATAGGTCTCCGGCAAGTATACGAGAGGGAGAGCCCGAAACGAGCCCACCCGTCTGCGCTCTGCGGCAAGATACCCTTCCGGTCCATTGGGCAAAGCCTCTGCATCCCCGAGCAAGTCCCGCAGGCCTAGCTTTGACGCCAAACCAGCGAGGAAACGTGCGAGGGCACGCCGGCACCCGTGCATCAGTGGAACCGCTAGACCGAATCATACGAATCATACTGGACGCTCCCAAGAGTAGCCAGTGCCGTTCTTGGTACGGAGCTAATCAGGTGTCATCGGCCCACCGCCCAGTTCCTTCAAGCCGCCCCCTTGCGACTGCCTGTGTCCCGCAAAACACGCCGTGGAAGGTGAAACGCGATGCTGCCCCAGAAGCTAGCTGGAATGCGGCGTATAATGCCTCTGCAATGCAAGGAGCAGGGCGGTGTTCACTTCCGGTCTAAAGTTGGTTCGCGTTTTCGGCATTCCCATCTACCTGCACTCGAGTTGGTTCATTATCTTCGTGCTGATCACGCTTTCACTGGCCACCTATTTCGCTCAGCAGTATCCGGGCTGGAGCCGCGGCGAGCACTGGGCCGTGGGAATCGCTACGAGCATCCTGTTCTTCGGCTCCGTGCTGTTTCACGAGCTGGCGCACAGCGTTGTGGCCCTGCGCTACCGTATTCCCGTCGTTTCCATCACCCTCTTCGTCTTCGGGGGGATCGCGCGGATTGGCCGGGAACCCACGAGCGCCAAGCAGGAGTTCAACATTGCGGTAGCCGGGCCGCTTTCCAGCTACTTTCTTGCCGGGGTCTTCTTCCTGCTGAAGAGCGGCGCCGCGGGGACGCCCATGCTGGCCGCGTTGTGCGACTGGCTCGCAACCATAAACTTCATGCTGGCGACGTTCAATCTCGTGCCGGGTTTCCCCCTGGACGGGGGGCGCATCCTGCGGGCGATCGTCTGGGCCCGGACGCAAGACTACACGCGGGCAACGCGGTTCGCCTCGCGCGGCGGCCAGGTCGTTGCCTACCTGATGATCCTCGCCGGCATCTACACGGGCCTGCGTATCAACTTTTTCAGCGGGCTCTGGCTGGTGTTCATCGGCTGGTTCCTGCTGAGCGCGGCCCAGGAAAGCTATGCGCGCGTGGCCATCCGGGACATGCTGCGCGGCGTGCGCGCGGGCGATATCATGAGCGCAGAGCTGCCCACCGTCGCGCGCGATATCTCTCTGGAGGACTACGCCCACGAGCTGCTGCGTACCGGCCGCCGCTGCCACCTGGTCCTTCGCGACGGCCAACTAGCGGGCATGATTAGCGTGCATTCGCTGAATCGGTTTCCCAGGGAGGAATGGGCCAGAACCTCTGTCCAGGCGGCCATGATGCCGCCCGAGCGGATTCATTGGGTCCGGCCCAGCGATCCGGTGCTGGCCATCCTCGAGAGGATGCAGAGCGAGGACATCAATCAGATGCCCGTTGTCGTCGACGGTCAGGTGGTGGGGTGGGTCTCTCGGGAACGTATCCTGCATGTGCTGCAAACGCGCTCGGAGCTGGGCGAACTGGCCGAGCAGTAGCGTCAACGCTTCACGCAGGCGTGCTTCCTCGAGCAGCCGCCCCCGCGTGTCGGCCCTTTCTGCGGCCGACAGGGAATGGAAGTCCAACTGCCCCAGAGCCGCACGATAGCCTTCCGGGACGCTGCAACCGGGCAAGCCGTTGACACCGCTGCCGCCGCCAACGCCTTTCTCTGAGCGCGGCCGGCGCTGGCGGGCAAAAGCCTCAGAATCCCGCATAAGCTGTGCGATGATATTGGGCTGGTGATCCTCATGGCCAAGAGCATTGCCTGGTACCGCTCCGGCTGGACCGTGCTGGTGACTTCGCTTCTTCTTCCCCCGCTTGGCTTGGTCCTGCTGTGGCTGCGGCCCACGCGAATGCGGAGGAAAGTGCTTGGCTCGATCTCCATTGCCGCTGTGGGCGTGACCTACCTGGTTGTGTTTTTTGGTCTGCGTCTGGAGGCCGATGGAACCGGCATCCCCAGAGTTCTGAGGTTCCACCGGCCGGAAGCCCACTACGCCAAACTGGAGCAGAGCCGCGCGGCGCAGCAACTGGCGGCCGCGGCAACCGCGCCCGCTGGTCAGCCCGTGCCCGCGACGCCTTCCGCGCCGGCCGCACGTGAACCTGCTGTGCTCGCCAAGCCCCTTCCGCCGTGGATGACCAGCACCTATTGGACGGACTTCCGCGGGCCGCGCCGCGATGGTCACTATGACGAAATGGAAATTCTGACGGTTTGGCCTGCCGAGGGTCTGAAGCCGCTGTGGCGCCAGCCGATTGGCGGCGGCTATGCATCGTTCGTGATCGCCCAGGGCCGCGCCTTCACGATCGAACAGCGGCGCAACCGTGAGGTAGTTGCCGCGTACGATGTGGCCACGGGACGCGAGCTGTGGACGCACTCCTGGGAAGCGGAGTTTCGTGAAACCATGGGCGGGGACGGGCCGCGCGCCACGCCTACCTGGCACGAAGGGCGCGTCTACGCACTGGGCGCCACCGGTGAGCTGCACGTGCTCGACGCAGAAACGGGCAAGCTCTTCTGGTCGCGCAACATCCTGCGCGACAACGGTGCGGACAACCTGAGTTGGGGCATGGCTGCAGCACCCCTCGTCGTGGACGACAAGGTCCTCGTTCTGCCCGGCGGGTTCAGCGGCGCGTCCGTGGTGGCCTATCACAAGCGCAGCGGTGAGCCGGTGTGGAAGTCGCTGAACGACCAGCAGGCCTACACGTCGCCCGTTGTGGTCACCCTGGCGGGCCATCGGCAACTTCTGATCGTCAGCGGGCGGCACGTCATGGGCGTAACGATCGAGGACGGCAAGTTGCTGTGGAGTTTCCCCTGGGCCACTCAATACGGGATTAACTGCGCCCAGCCTGTTCTCGTGGACGAAAACCACGTGTTCGTTTCCGCTGGCTACGGCCACGGGGCTGCACTCCTAGCGATCACCCGCAGCGCGGCGTCGGGCTCGAATGGGGCGAGCGAAAAATGGACGGTGCGCTCCGTGTGGGAAAACACAAACATGAAGAACAAGTTCAATAGCTCTGTGCTCCACCGGGGTTACATCTACGGGTTGGACGAAGGCATCCTGGCTTGCATCGATGCGCGCACCGGTGAGCGCAAATGGAAAGGCGGGCGGTACGGCTACGGTCAGGTGCTGCTGGCCAGCGGCCATTTGATTATCACCACCGAGGGTGGCGATTTGGTGCTGGTCCGTGCCACCCCGGAGCGTCACGAAGAACTCGCACGCTTCTCCGCTATTGAAGGCAAAACCTGGAACCATCCTGCGATTGCCGGCGGCCTCCTGCTGGTGCGCAACGCCCGCGAAATGGCTGCCTTCCAGCTTTCCCGCTGACTAAAAGAGCAGCTTCAGGCCGACTTGGACGTGGCGCGGGCTCTGCGCCGAAAGGATGCGGCCGAAGGTAGGCGAGCCGACGAAAATATCGGGCAAGTCGAAATTGGGGTGGTTGAACAGGTTGAAGAACTCGGTGCGCCACTGTAGGTTCAGGCGCTCGCGCAAGCTGATGGTCTTCACGAGCGATGCATTCCATACTCGCAGGCCGGGAGCATCGAGGATGTTCCTTCCCGCGTTGCCGAAACTGCCGAACGGCGGCATCTGGAATGCGGCGGTATGGAGCCATTTCTCCGGCGTGCGGTTCCCGAGCTGGGGATTGCCGACTAGGTTCGGCCGGTCGTTTGCGCCGAAGCCCAGGATGGAGCGGCCCGTGTTGCTGTTGTCCACCTCCGGCAGCAGGGCCACGGTAAATGGCTGGCCGGTCTGTAGCGCCACGATGCCAAAGGCTTGCCAGTCTCCCAGAAGCAGAGAAAGCCAGCCGCGATCCGCCAGCCATCGCCGGCCCTTGCCAAAAGGCAAGTCGTAGGCGTAGCTCAGCACGAAGCGATGCCGCACATCGAAGTTCGACCGACCGCGCTCGCTGCGCACGTCGTTGCTATTCTGGGGAAAGTTGGGGTCGCCTGCGCTGGAGAAGAAATTTGACGCATCGTCGAGCGATTTGCTCCAAGCGTAGGAGGCCAGTAGGGACAGACCGAAGTCCAGGCGCTGCTGGTAGCGGACCTGCAAGCTGTGGTAGATCGAGTTGGCGCGCGATTCAACGAGGTTGACATCCTCAAACTGAAGCAGCGGGCGCAGGTTGGGGACAACCGGGCTGGCAGCGGGCTGGTTGATGTCGCGCGCGG
>Ga0209172_10001891_pt1 | contig 40656 bp, 34 predicted proteins | sample LarsenN4metaG_FD_184113 | JGI IMG/M metagenome (GOLD analysis project Ga0209172, IMG submission 184113) | Hot spring sediment bacterial and archeal communities from British Columbia, Canada, to study Microbial Dark Matter (Phase II) - Larsen... ... | reverse complement strand
AGCCACAGGCGTCAACCTCCAACGCGTCCAACCAGCGTTCCAGACAAATCCCCGCCGTAAACCCGGCCGATGCTTCACGCCCGTTGTCGAAAGACCGTCGCCGCGCAACTATGGCGAATAAAGCGGGCTAGCTTCTTCAGGTTGGTGATTGCGGCAGCTCAGCGGATGCGCACCGCCTCGCCTTCGATGACCGGACCGGGTGCGGGGGTGAGCCCGCGCTTCTCCATGTACCTGCGAAGCAGGGCCATGTTCCTCATGTTGGCGCGGAACATGACGTCGAAGGCATCGCCGAGCACTGGTATCGCGCCGATGGTCGTGTCGATCGCCGTATTCAGCATCATGCGGCCAATCAGCCACCTCGGCGCCCCGAGCCGCCGCGCCTCCCAGATGAGGTAGCTCGAGATCAGCCCGGAGATGACATCCCCCGCAACCGGAAAAAGGCCGACAACGGCATCGAGCCCCAAGCGAAAGCTGGTACCGGGCAGCACGAAGGCGCCATCCATGAGCCGCGCAATGGCTTCCACGCGCGCCACCGATTGCTCGGTCTCGTCTGGCGAGTAGCGCTCGGTAGTTCCATGCATCGCTGGCGGACCTTCGCTGTAATGGAGCTCTGAGGACAGGCGGCTGCCTTGCGCCTGTCACGGCCAGGTGCGCCGGGCTCGCGTGCGGCCGAGAATGGCAAGCAGCACCACCGCGCCCACCGTTGCCACCGCGATCGACGGGACGTTGAAGCCTTGCTCGTAGCGGAACCCGAGAAGGCTCGAGAATACGAAGCCGCCCAGGAACGCGCCGAGGATGCCGACGAGCAGGTTGGTGAGAAGGCCGTGATTGCGGCCTGTGATCCGTTCCGCCAGCCAGCCGGCAATGATGCCGACGACGAGCCATGCCAGAATGCTCATGATCCGCTCTCAGCGTCGGTCGTCCATGATCTCCCAACGGCGGGGTTCGGCGGCGGTTCCCGGCCGGCACGGCGCAGCTTGTGCTTGGCCCAGCCGACAAGCCCGCTCCCCGATCTCCGCGTCTCGGCCGCGGCGGCACTGAGGGCATATTATCTGCTTGTAGCCATGCGGCGCCGCGGTCCAGCCGCAACGGTCGTTGCCGCCTCTGAATACAGTCTTACCGAGGAGGTCAGCGTCACGCGGGCTCTTTCGTGCGGGTCAATTGTGGCCTCAATAGCGGGCTTGCCGAGCCCGGAGGGCAGCCGCAGTGTGGGGTAGCCGGCTATTCGAGTTGGGGGAGCGCAAATGGACGCATTCTGGTCGTTCTGGGTGCAACCGAACCCGTTCCTAACGATTGGCGCCTTGTGCTTCGCACTCATCCCCCTTGCGCGATTCATATTGAGTGATCGCGCCAGCTATCACCTTGAACGCTTGGAGCGTTCCGACAACACGAGGGCACGGCGCTCAAGGAACCGGTGGGGTTTCCTTGAACAGCTCGCCGCAATCATGGGCATCGTTTCATTCGTCATTCAAGCCGCTGTCTGGATCTATCCGTGGCTCTAACGAGAGCCTATAGCGGCGCGCCGCGGCGGCTCTCGTCGATCGCACGCCCGACTGGGGCCGGCCCGAGCTGCGCGCGCAGCTATGCCTCGCCGTTGGCGTCGCCGTCGCGGCCGTTGGCCTCGCCCTCGCCCGCGGCAGCGCCGTTGGCGCCCGCCTCCTCAGGCACGCGCTCGGCCGACACCACCTTCTCGTTCTCCTCGGTCTTGAAGATGCGCACCCCTTGCGTGTTGCGCCCGGCGATGCGCACGTCGTCGACCGGCACCCGGATCAGCTGCCCGCCGTCGGTGACGAGCATGATCTGATCGTTCTCCTCGACGCGGAAGGAGGCCACCAGGCGGCCGTTGCGCTCGTTGACGATCATCGCGACGATGCCTTTGCCGCCGCGCCCGGAGATGCGATAGTCATAGGAGGAGGAGCGCTTGCCGAAGCCCCGCTCCGACACGGTGAGAACGAACTGCTCGGCCCCGCCGAGCTCGGCATAGCGCTGCGGCGACAGCTCCACCTCGCCGCCCCCACCCTCAGGCTCGGCTTCGGGCTCGGGCTCGGGCGCACCCTCGACGGCCTCCGCGCCCTGGGCGCGGCGCACGGCCAGCGCCTGCTTGAGGTAGGCGGCGCGCTCGTCGGGCGTGGCCTTGACGTGGCGCAGGATGGCCATCGAGATCACCTCGTCGCCGTCCTCCAGCCTGATGCCGCGCACGCCGGTGGAATCGCGGCCCTTGAACACGCGCACGTCCTCGACCGGGAAGCGGATGCAGCGCCCCTGGGCGGTGGTGAGCAGCACGTTCTCGTCGGGCTTGCAGATCGCCACCCGCACGATGCGGTCGCCCTCCTCGAGCTTCATGGCGATCTTGCCGTTGCGGTTGATGTTCTCGAAGTCGGCGAGGCTGTTGCGGCGCACGTTGCCGCTGCGGGTGGCGAACATCAGCTCGAGCTGCCCCCACGTCCTCTCGTCCTCCGGCAGCGGCAGGATCGAGGTGATGGTCTCGCCCTCGCTCAAGGGGAGCAGGTTGACCAGCGCCTTGCCCGGCGACTGCGGGGTGGCCGCCGGCAGCCGCCACACCTTCATGCGGTAGACCATGCCGCGCGAGGAGAAGAACAGCACCGGCGTGTGCGTGGAGGTGACGAAGATCTGCGTCACCACGTCCTCCTCGCGCGTGGCCATGCCGGCGCGGCCACGGCCGCCGCGGCGCTGGGCGCGATAGGTGGAGAGCGGCACGCGCTTGATGTAGCCGCGGTGGCTCACCGTCACCACCACATCCTCGCGCTGGATCAGGTCCTCGTCTTCCACCTCGCCCTCCATCTCCACGATCTCGGTGAGGCGGGGAGTGGCGAACTCGGCCTTGATGTCCGACAGCTCCTTCTTGATGAGGTCGACGATGCGCGCGCGCGAGGAGAGGATGGCGAGGTAGTCCTTGATCTCCTCGCCCAGCTTCTTGAGCTCGTCGGCGATCTCGTCGCGCCCGAGCGCGGTCAGGCGCTGCAGGCGCAGGTCGAGGATGGCGCGGGCCTGCTCGTCGGAGAGCCGGATGCTGCCGCCCGCGGCGATGCGGTGGCGCGGGTCGGCGATCAGCTCCACCAGCGGGCCGATGTCGGCGGCGGGCCAGTCGCGTCCCATCATCGCCTCGCGCGCCTGCGCCGGGCTCGGCGCGCCGCGGATGAGGCGGATCATCTCGTCGATGTTGGCGACCGCCACGGCCAACCCCACCAGCACGTGTGCGCGCTCGCGCGCCTTGGCCAGCAGGTGCTTGGTGCGCCGGCTCACCACCTCCTCGCGGAAGGCGGTGAAGTTGGAGATCATGTCGCGCAAGGTGAGCTGCTCGGGCCGGCCGCCGCTGATCGCCAGCATGTTCGCCCCGAACGTGGTCTGCAGGTCGGAGTGGCGCCACAGCTGGTTCAGCACCACGTCGGCGATGGCATCGCGCTTCAGCTCGATGACGATACGCATGCCCTCGCGGCTGGTCTCGTCCCAGATGGCGGAGATGCCCTCCAGCCTCTTGTCGCGCACCTGCTCGGCGATCTTCTCGATCAGCACGCGCTTGTTGACCTGGTAGGGGATGGCGGTGACGATGATCGCCTCGCGGTCCTTGCGGATCTCCTCCACGTGCGCCTTTGCGCGCAGCGTGATGGAGCCGCGGCCCTTGTGATAGGCGGCGAGGATGCCGGCGCGGCCCAGGATCATGGCGCCGGTGGGGAAGTCCGGCCCCTGCACGATCTGGGTGAGCTCGTCCAGCGTGATCTCGGGGTTGTCGAGGTGGGCGATGCAGGCGTCGATCACCTCGCCCAGGTTGTGGGGCGGGATGTTGGTGGCCATGCCGACAGCGATGCCGCCCGAGCCGTTGACGAGCAGGTTGGGGAACTTGGCCGGCAGCACCATGGGCTCCTTGAGCGAGCCGTCGTAGTTGTCGCGGAAGTCGACCGTGCTCTTGTCGAGGTCGTCGAGTAGCGTGCCCGCCACCTTGGTCAGCCGGCACTCGGTATAGCGCTCGGCCGCCGGCGGGTCGCCGTCGACGGAGCCGAAGTTGCCCTGGCCGTCGACCAGCGGCAGGCGCATGGAGAAGTCCTGCGCCATGCGCACCAGCGCATCGTAGATGGGCATGTTGCCGTGGGGGTGATACTTGCCCATCACCTCGCCCACCACGCGCGCGCTCTTGACGTACTTCTTGTTGTGGTCGAGCCCCAGCTCGTGCATGCCGAACAGGATGCGCCGGTGCACCGGCTTGAGGCCGTCGCGCACGTCGGGGAGCGCCCGCGACACGATCACGCTCATGGCGTAGTCGAGGTAGGAGCGCTTCATCTCCTCGGTGATGGACACCGGCCGGATGTCGCTGCCGCCCTTGTCGCCGGGCGCGCCTTGGCGCGCGGAAGTGTTGTCGTCCGCCACCTGCCCTACCTAACCAGACGATTGATCGGAGCGGCTCTTGGACCAGCCAAGCCATACGCCGCCGCCCCGTAGATAGCGCACCGCGGAGAGCCCCGCAACGACCAATCTCTGTTCGTTTTTCTTCGCGAGATCAGCTACTAAGCGGCGCCACGGCCACCCCGGCATTCGCTCCCGCGCCGGCTGGACGCTACCCCGAAGGGTGCGTCATCACCCACAGAGACCCACAGCCGGCTGGGTGCGCGTCCTGCCTTTGGCCAGCACCGGCACCGTGGTGTCGTCGGCATGGATGCGCTCGGCGGCGGTCCGGCGATCGGCTCCACCAGGGGCATCAGCGTGACCGCGCTGGCGCCGACCCAGTCGGCCAGGGTCGATACATCGAGGTCGATGCCCTCCTTGGCGTAGATCTCGCTCTGCCGGTTGAGCGGCAGGTGCGCCCCGTACTTGGCCGTAAGGACCTGGGCCAGCAGCTGCGGCCCGGCGCGGCCGCGGGCGATCGGGTGAGAGCGCGCCGGCGGCTGAGGGGGATGCCGGGTCGTGTATGCGAGGCGCAGATCAGGCCGCCGACCGGCCAAACCCGGAGACCGCCCCTTCTTCAACGATCGCCCCTCCCCGGCGGGTCCAGGATCGTGCCGACGGCGCCGGCGGGGTGCGCTGCTGCCGCCCCAGCAGGGCGGGCGCGCGCCTCATGCGCGGATGGAGGGCTCGTACACCACCACGTCGCCCTCGCCGGGAGCGCCGACGGTCACCACGTAGGCGAGACGGACCTCGCTGTTGAGCGTCTTGACGGTGGCCGCCGCGCTGAACACTGCCGTGCCGCCGGTCATGTCGATGCACATCGCCTCGTAGGGCGCACGACACTCCTGTCGGCAGAACTCGATGGCCTCCTCGAGCGCGGCCGTGATCTCGTTGTAGTCGAACGCGCCGATCGTTCGCCCGCTGCGCTCGAGCCGCGCGCCCATCTCGGTCAGCAAGGGATCGGCAACGGCCTTGAAGGCCTTGTACTGGGCCTCGGCCTCCTTCGTCAGCACCGCGCACATGAGCTCGAGCCGGCCGCGGCTGTGGCGCATCGCCCTGAGCGGCTGCTGCCACTGCCATCCTGCGAAGGGTCCGGCCGGATCGCACAGCTCGTCGAGCGTGCGCCCCACCGCACCCGGCTGCATGTTGCGGACCTTGTCGAGGGCCTTGGCGGTGAGCAGCGTGGCCGGACTGCGCGAGGTGGCGAGCGGCATGCCCTGGGCGTCGTCGGTGTCGAAGTCGCGCTGGCGCGAGAGGGCGAACACGACCGCCTTGAACCTTGGCGCCCGATCGGCGGTGACGATGCGTGCGCGCGACCTGAGGAAGGTCCTGCGCGCCACGGGAATGGCGGACAACGACAAGCCAAGGAAGAGGAGCGCCAGGACCCCGCTCGCCGCCAGCTTCTGGCGCACCGCCGGCGCCGCCTCGAGCAAGCAGGCCTGAAGGATGCGCAAGGGGGCCTCGGCGCACTCCCTGCCCGCGTCGTAGAGCAGGTTGCCCGCCAGGGCCATGCACAGGGCCGCGAGCGTCGCGATGATGGCGAGCCGCATGGCGGCGCCGCGGCTCTGCGAGATGGGGCTGGCGGTCCCGGCATCGCTCGTATTCATGTCCGCCTCCCTCAGCCGGCGACCTCTTCGGCCCGATACTCCACGAGGCGGGCCCCGCAAGCGTCCATGTCCTCCGCCGTCAGGTCCTTGCCGCGCAGCTCGGGGCGCAGGTCGAGGACCAGGTGGAGATAGCGCGCGCCCCGGGCATTGACCGCGGCCACGAGGTGGACGGGAAGCGTGCCCAGCACGACGTCGCCGGCGCGCACCTCGGCCGGATCGATGTGGTCGACGAAGGTGGCGTCGATGCCCCGGCGGCGCGCCCAATCGACGGCGCCGGCGTGGCGGGTCACGAAATAGCTGGCCATGGCACTTCCTCGATATCTCGGCCCGCTTTTGTAGCACCGGCGTCGGAGCCGCGGCCGGGCGGCAATGATGCCGGGCTCGGTGCGCCCGATGGCGACGGTCACCTGATGTGGCGCAGCTCCGCGATGTCGCCGATCGGCGCCCGGTCCTCCGAGCCGTCGTCCACGAACCGGACGGGAATGGCGATGCCGGGGCGCAACGTCACGGCGCGGGTCGTCACGACGTCCTTCTCCTCGAGCCAGGACAATCGCGTCCCGGCGGGCAGCTCCTGCCCGGCCTGGGAGCTCGGCCGGTCCCCCCGTGCCGGCGCGGTTCTCTCGGACGGTACCTCGAAGCGCCCGTATCCCAAGGTGGTCTTGGCGCCGATGCCGGATTGGATCAGGCCCTCGCGCAGCCACGTCTCTGCGTCGGCCAAGTCGCCATCGCTGACGCCGCTGCGCAGCCGGATGATGCCAAACTGAAAGCGGAGCTTCTTCTTGTGAGACGCATGGACGGCAAGCAAGGTCACGGGGTTCGGCTCGTGCCAGTCCGCGGGCTCACGTCGGCCGCTTCCCGCGGCTGGATCGGTCTCGGCGTAGTACGGCCCGTAATGGGCCGTGATCTGCTCGGCCGTCAACGTCACCTGGCCTGTGGGAAGGGCGTCGAGGAAGGCGATTGCCCCGGCGTTCTTCGGCTCGCCGCGCGCATCGACGGCGCCGAAGAGGAGGTCCAGCTTGTCTCTCGGCGCGGCTTCGTTCTCCTCCGCCCAGTCGCGTGCAACCTGCTTGAGTGCGGTGCCGCGCAGGTAAGGCACTCCGAGCGTCGGATGGAACAGGAACCCGTTCTCCGTCGGGTGCGGCAGGCCAATGCCGGTGAGCAGGCGGGAGGAAAGGTCAAGCTCGAACGTTTCGCCGCCGCGCTTCCGCGCAAGTTCACCCATGCGCTTCGCAGCTTGCTGGAGCTGCGCGGCATCGCCTACACGCAGCGTCTCCTTCTTGCCCTTCGGCCTCTGCCCCAGGACCACGTGCGGATTGAGCCAGTCGAGGACTGGGTCGGTCCGCTTGTCGCCTCCCAGCCTTTTCAGCAGTTCGATGGGGTCTTCCTTGCGCCAGCGGCCGAAGAACTTGGTGAACCGCAAACCATTGTCCGCCAGGCTTGCGTCGTGGCTACCGTCGCGTGGCTCGGGAACAAGCAGCCGCTGCAGCTTCGCGCAGTCGTCGAGGTCCGAATGCCGGTACAGCAGGAGTGTCGGCGTGTATCCTCCGTTGCCATTGCCGCCGCCGTCCGCTGGAGGCCGATTTCGTCGGCCGCCGTGGCCGCGTTCGTTGCGATGGCGGCCTTGCCCACCATGGCGTGCGTCGCCCGGCCGACCGCCGCCTCTCGACCCTCCAGGAGGATGTTGTGGCATGTCTGATGCCTCTGCTCACGTCTTGGGACAGAAGGCCTGCGCCAGCCGCTTAATCCAGCCGGCGTAGCCCAGCGCCTCGATCTGCGCGAGGCGGTAGGCGCTTCGATCGCTCTCCGCGATCTTCCTGAGTAGAGACTTCACAGCGGGTGGTCCGGCCTCCGGAGCATTTGCATCGTGGTAGGGCGAGTGAGGGCAGTCGCGCAGGAGCCACTTTGCCAGCATCGCTGCCAGCGTCAGCCGCTGACCCTCCTTGGCCGCGAGCGCCGCGATACCGGAACCGAGGCCCAGCGTCCTGATCATGAACGGGGCCTCCTCGGCGGCGGTGCGGAACTCGGACGAGCCATAAACGTCCCTCATCGCCGCGTCAGCGAACCTAAGCCGCGTCTTTTCCAGGCTGTCCCGGGACATGGGTCAGGCCTCCAACAGTGCAAGCCGCACCCAGCCGTGGCCGACGGTCTCGTTGCCGCCGACCTGGACATAGGTTGCTTGCTTGAGTGCGCCGATGAATTGATTCCAACGCTGATTGGCTTTTCCATCCCGACCAGGACCGGGCGACCGCGGCAGGATCAGCGCATAGAACAGCGCGTCGGGCGGGATGGTCTCCTCGTACCAGAGGTTTCTCGAAATCTTGGAGTCATCGAGCTGGTTGCGGGCATCGACGGGCAGGCCGTGCTCCGCGAACCAGGAGAACTCCTTGTCGGACATCACCGCGATCTGCCTGCAAAGCCGGCCGCTCAGTTCGGCTTCGTCGATGAGTTTGCCGACGGAGTTGGCGATGGCGGTCGTGTCGGTAACAGGCTTTGGCGTGAAGCAATACTCTTCGAGGAAGATCGTAGCGGTTGAGCCGTCGGCAACCAGCAACTCCGCCTCTTGCTCGCTATCCTTTGGCGCCAGCTTCGGTGGGTGCAATGGATGTCCGACACGCGTGCTATCGCGCTCCAGCCGCTCGAGCAGATAGGGGCACGTTGCCCAGGCATAGGGCCCGTCGAGCCGGCGCACGGGCAGGCACAAGAGCCGCGCGGTGGAGATGACGAGTTCGCCCGCGCCGACCCGCTCGTCGCCGGTGCCGCTCGGGCTCTGCTCCTCGCCAGCATCGGTCTTTCCGAACAGCCGGTCGATGTCGAGAGCGGCGCCGCATTCCCTCGCCCACTGCTTGAGCGCGCCCTTGAGCCCGGTCTCGGGGATATGCGGCAGGCCGGTGGCGCCCTCGCGTGCGACGGGAAGATCGACCACGCCCGCCGACTGACCGGCGCCCGGATGCAGCGGCGTCTCGGCCAGCATGCCCAAGAGCACACCCTTAGCCATCGTTCCAAACTCCTGTCAGATAGCGCCCGTAGCCCATGTGCGTCGCCTCGCCGAGGCGCCCGGAGGCCGGCACCTCGGCGCCTTGGCCGTTGCGCATGAAGAAGACCGTGCCGGCGGGCAGCACGGTCGTGCTCGCCGATACGTGGTTCGCTTTCTCGTTCTGGAGCCCCGGCTGCGCGTAGGGCGCCGTGAACGCAGCGCTGACGAGAATGCCCGGCAGCTTCTTTTGCCTTTCTCGTTCTTGGACCGGCTTGTTCGGCTGCGGGGGCGGCATCACCACCGGCGTGGTGAAGTAGACGATGTATGTTTTCCGGGTGAGCGGTAGAGGAGGTCCGGCAGGGCCAGCCGAACTTGCGGCTGAGCCGGTCGAACCTACGTCGTGCTCCGAGTCCAGGAAGGCGAAGCGGCTCTCCCCGCCGAGCAGCGCGAACGAGAGCGCATTCCTGATCTGCGCCTCCATATCCGCCGCCATGCCCTCCACCTCCACGTCCACGTAGAGCCGCACATTTGGCCGCAGCCGCCGGCGCGTGGAGACGTAGAGCATGCCCTCCTCGACGAGGCGCGTGCCCGTGTCGCGTTCGATGCCGACGCGCTGCTCCTCGTCCGCGAGATCGCCGGCGCCCCAGCCCGGCAGGCGCTGCTTGGGCAGCTTTCGCCAATCGTCGTGTTCGGGACCCGCCAGTTCCTCTGCCGTCGGCCGCTCGCCTGTCCGGAGCAGGCGCTCGACGACATCCCGAAGCGCCCAGCGAGTGCTCAAGGGCTCGTCCTTGTGGCCGTCGCCCTGCTCCCCGGGATCGAGCAACCGCACGTCGTCAAGGTCCGTAGCGATCCGCTCCTTGGTCGGCACCAGCACTTTGATCTTTTTGATGTGCTCGTGCCAGACTTCCTGTTTCTCCTTGTCCTTCTTCGTATCGACCGACGCAACCACGTTGGCCGGGATCGGAAGCAAATCCTTGACGCTGGCTGGCGGCCCGCCCCTGGTTGATCTCGTCGTCAACTGAAAGAATGGGCCTGCAATCCTGAATCCTTTCGGGTCTCGCCAGGATCCGACGACGTTGCTGATGTTCTCGTTCTTGGTCCAGTCGCCGATGCCATCCCAGCCGAGCGCGCGCGCAATGGCGACGCGCGCCGCCCCATAGAGCGCCACCGGCGGCGGCGGAAACAGGCTGGCCGCCGAGGCGCGCCCGGCGTCGTCCTGGTTGAACGGCCGCCCGTCGCGGAAGATCATGGTATCGGCGGGATCGATGTAGAGGCGGAACGTCATCTGCCGCCCTCCCGCTGCTCCTTCCACGCATCGTAGTTGACGCTCGCACGCGGCTTCCAATCGTCGTAGTAGCTCCACAGCCCTTCGGCGGCGAGGAAGCGTGCGATCAGGAGTCCGCCAATGTGCCGGTCCGACGGCCTCGGCTGTTCGCTGGCGTCGCGGCTATAGGGACGCAACACGTTGACAACGTTTCGAGCGCGCTTCTCGGCGTCATCGGTTCCGCCGGCCAGCTTGGAGCCCTTGATTTCCTGCCCGATGAACTTGGCGAGGCGGTCGTCGTTGAAGACCTCGTCCTCGCCTTCTTTTAGTTTCAGCACTTCGGAAAAGCGCTGATGCACGAGATAAGGAAGGCGGGAGGCCAGCTCTCTCGTCGCAGCCGCGGCGCGCGCGGTATAGGCAAACTCCTGCAGCTCCTCGACTGGCCTGGCATCCGTCGGCGGGGCACCTTCGCCGCCTGTGCGCGCACCCTTGACCTCCCAGCAGGAGGCCCATTCCGCACGCACGCCGCCCGACTTCAGGAGCGCGATGGCCAGCGCGTCGCGGCCCATGCCGTCCTTCGCGACATTCTCCAGACGCTTATGCGTAAGGTCGTAAACGTCGCCGAGCGCCGCCTGATAGTCGGCGAAGACGATCGAGCCGGACAGCGTCGGGATCTTCTCGCGATCGTTCGTGTCAAGCGGATCGTCCTTGTCGAGGAACTTGGCTCGCATCGTCTGGCGCCAATGCTCGTTGAGCTTGAGCGCGCAGGGGATGGCGGTCTCGATGGGCAGCATGGCCTTGACGTCGTCCGCGCCGGCGTAGATCAGCACGCCGTCGTGGTCGCGCACGATGGCCGGCACGCCATCGGAGAACTCAAGCAGCGCGCGGCTGCCGCGCTCGGCACGCGCCCGGGTGACGGAGAACACCTTACCCATGCCGTCGCCGTCCATCTCCAGCATGGCGTAGAAGGGGGAAGCGGGACCGTCGTTGAATTGCTTTTTGCCGAGGTCTTCTCGGAAGGCGCCAAACTCATCAGCGAGCCCCCTGACCAACGCATCCGTACTGTCTGGCGAGAGCCGACGCCTGTCCAACCCGCGTTTGAAATGCAGCGTGCCATCGAGGATGGCGAACAGCGGAACTTGCTTCTGCTTGATCGCAAGCCTATCAATTCCGGCTACCCGATGACGCTGTGGCCGCTCGGCCTTTAGTATCGGGTCTGCTCCCAAACGTTGGTATTGCGCTTTAGCGTACTCCTCGGCTCGCGGCAGGTCGACGCCGCCGACTTTGATGATCCACGGGATTGCTGCCACGAATGCGGTCGACGGCCAGTTGCGCAATGCCTGCTGGGCACGGTGGGGGCTCCACCCATGCTTGCGGATAGCAAAGAGGTGATCTGGCACCCAGCCGATGGCTTCCGCGATGTCTTCAGGAGGGAGAAGCGGGAAAAGCCGCTTCACCAGCGCGAAACCGCAGAGGCGTTCGCCTTCGCGAAGATCCAAGGTGTTGATGAACTGCAGCGATGAGGAATCCGATCCCTTGGGATAATATGTCTGGCGTCCAACGACCTCACGCGTAACTCCCCAGAAGTTTTTCTGCTTCTCACGCTCCTTCCGACGGAAGAAGCCGCCGAGCTCGCAGAACTCGGGATGCACAGGGCAGCGGTCGCCGGTGCCTGGCAAACCGACGCTCGTTTCCATCGGCGGCGCGTGGCTGCGCCACATCTTGCGCCGGTCGAGCCAGCGCCCCTCGGCCTGCCAACCTGGGTCGGTCTCATCGCAGGGTCCACTGACATACAGGACTTCGAAGAAGCTGCCGCTCGTCTGGAAGTCCCAGCGCTTCTCGATCTCTGACCTCTTCTCCTTGCCGATAACGTCGCGTTTGACGGCCTCGTCCAGCGCTGGCTCGATGAAGATTTTGAACACATTGTCTCGCAGCTTCTGGAAACGGCCTTCCACAGCCGTCCGAATTCGTCCGGCGTCAAAGCCGCCGGGCACCGTGGCGCGGAAGTGATTGACGAGCGTGCCGACCAGAGGTCCGGCGGGCGGCTCCCTGAATTGATAGTTGGCCTGCTCCGCAGCCGTGATCTTGAGGAAAGTCTGCTCCTTGACGGTCTCATCGTCCGCGCGGAGCACCGGGATGGTGATCCTCCCCCGCTTGCCTTCCACCTCGCGTTCCACCTCGTACATCGCCTGCCCGGCGAGCCGCGACAGCAGGAACGAGCCGGCCCAGAAGTCGCGCGTCCTTCGCCCAGCGCGGATGAAGCCCTGCACCGGCCCGATGTGCACACGCAGCGCTTTCATTTGCTCGGTCATGGCGCCTTTGGAAAGATCTCTGTACAGGAACACTGCGTGGCCACTCCCTTGAGGCTCGTCTTCCACGTTCCCCCGCTTACAAATTCGATAAAGCCAGAGACCTCGCCAAAATCCTTGAGATGCGATTCCGCCGCCAGGGAGGTGCTGATTGTGCTGTGCTGGCCTACCTTGGCTATTACCTCCACCGCGCCTCCGAGAAAAACAGCAGGCACGAAACAAACGACCGCAATGAACCCGCCGGACGAGAGCGGGTGAAAATGAAGCATCAAAGGAGATGCCCGACGGCCCGATGTAGCTGGTTCGATGGATACGGTTGATCTCAATGGCCGCCCATCACCGCGGAGTGGCGTCGATGGCTGGATAAGGTAGTTGTGTGGCAGCCCAAAAGCGATCCGACGCGGAACGCCCATCGAGAACGCGTTGCTGCTAATGTCCTGTTCCATTTGACGGCGCACTCCCGTTTCGCGATGCCTTTTATAATCATCACCGATGTTCTCATCGTCTCTCGTCGCCTGAATGTCGCTCCGAGCCGCATCCACGTATGCCTTGAGACCCAAGTACCAATTGTGATCCTGGGTAAAGAGATAGCCGGTCTTGCCGGTGCCCGCGGCTATTTGCTGTTGGTTGCCATTTTCGACATAGCGGTGTCGGTGCGTAGCACCAGTGCGCTCACCCCAAGTTCGGTAGTACTGGAGAGCAAAGCCGACGTCGTTCATAAGGGTCGAAGCGTCGTCAGCCCTCGCTACAACGCTAATGCGAGTTCGATCCGAGAGCGCCGTATAGGGTGGCAGCCCGGCATAAGGGGAGCGTCCGAGGTAACCAGCGATCCGTTGCCGGTACTCTTCAACCGTTGCTGGCGGTCTATCGAGCGAGCGGCTTTTCATTTCGCTAATCGGATCTGACCGGATTTCGAGCCGCGTGAGCGCCAGCGACCCGAAGCCGCGGCGGCTACGGGCGCCGAGGCCGCCGATAAGACCAATGAGTGCCAGCGCATCGATCAACGTTACGACAGCAGTCTGCCATCGATCCTCGCCTTCTCCGTTGAGTTCCGCCAAAGCCCACCTGCGCTCATTGGCCCTGAGCGCGCCGCTCACCAGCTCGCGGAAAGGGCCAAGGGCGAATCCTTGAACGTGCGCGGCCACGCTGAACGCGCGGGCATCGACCGGTGTGCGGCCGCTCCGCGCACTGAACGCCTGGGCGGTGAGGTAATTGATGCCCGACCAATCCCTCAGTCCATTGGGTATCGCAGGTCCGTCCCACTTGAAGCCCGTCTGGACAGGCCTGGACAGCCGAAACGACACCCGCTTGCGCCCGAAGGGCGGCGCCGACCAGCCGAACAGCACCGCCTCCCAGAAGGTGGCGCGGGCCGCATCGCCGCCGTAGCGCCCGAGGGCGAGGAAGCGCCACCACCAGCGCACCACGTTGACGAACGAGGCGAGCCGGAACTCGGGCGCGTGATTGGCGCCGCCCAGCATCAGCGGCGTCACGATCTCGTACTCGGCCTCGATCTTCTGCACCTGCCCCCTCCACTACGCCGTCGGGTACGGCTCCGTGCGTGTGTCATGCGCTGGCGCAAGCGGGAAAATCCCGCAACGTTGCCCGTCAGCCTACAAGCGAAGCTCGCCGAACAGCTCTTGGAGCTCGCGCGGGAGCCGCTGATCGTCGGACAGGATGTTCTGCACGTCCTTGCGCCGCGCGGGATTGCCGTGCGCCAGTCCGTTGCGCAAGTCCTTGAGCTTCCAGTATGCCTTTCCCAGCCCGGAGCGGCCTTCTCTAAGCTCAGCCTCCACCTCCTCTTCCGCGGAGGCGCGCCCGCCTTCGAACTCATGTACGTCGTAATTCCGGCGTTCGCATTCCCGGGTGATCACGGCTTCCCAGCCGAAGATAGCGGCGCGCAGAAAGTCGCCTCGCGCCAGGTACACGCGCGCGAGATGGCGCTGATGTTCGGAAAGCGTGCTCGACCTCGCCCAGGCCAGCCGCTCGCGCAAGCGATCCTCGAATAGTTTCGCGGTGCCCGGCAGCCCATCCTCGAGGAAGTTCAGAAACGTGAGAATCTGCTCCCGCGCCCTGCCCGCGTTCGACGTCCGTTCATAGAATGCGGCCCGCTCCAGGCACCGCGCGTGCTCGGGCGCCACGCCGTCGGCGACCAGCAGGTCCGCGAACACGCCGTAGTCGCCGCTGGCATCGAACCGGTCCAGAGCGTCGATCCAGCGTTGGATGGCATGGAGTCCATCCAGACGGACGACCGGCGTCACGCTACCCTGCTTCATGTCCCAGGCACCGTAGTAGAGACCGGCAATCTCGATGTGGGCGACCCGCTCCAGAAAGAAGGCCGATAGCAGCCCCAGGGCCGCAAGGTGCCGGAAGCCATGGGTCAAGTCGAAGCTGACGCGGCCCTCGGGTATCGCGGCCGCCACAGTGTGGAGGATCTCCATCTGCTCGGATGCGCCCTGCCCGAAGCGCATCAGCCGCAGCGCGCAGGCGCAACCGAGAGCGCGCGCGATCAGTTCGCTGCAGCGGTCGAGCAGCTGCTGGGTGACACGTCCGTCGGCAGTCGCATAGATCAGCTCGAGGCGCAGGTCTTCCTCGCTGGCGGACGGTACCACGTGCTCGGCAAGCAGGTCCCACGTGCTGCTGGCTGTGCCCAGGATCACCAGCCGGTCCGGCGAGATGTGTCGGGCCAGGGCCAAGCCGAAGAACGGCGTCTGCTCGGTCGAGCCGTCCTCGAAGCGGTAGGTCGTAAGACTGTAGCCGGTCTTCGGATCCAACCGGCTCTTCCCCAGAAACGTAACCAGCGAATGCAGCATGACTAGCTCAGTGGCCCCGGGCCGGAGCACGCACGCCGCTCGCCCGGGCAGGTGCCGAGACAATATTCAGCCATCACGATAGTCGGTCGAGACCGCTCCTGTCCACTGCCATTAGGCCAGCCCCGCCGGCAACGTTGCGCACTCCTCCCACTCACCCGGAACTTGGCGTAGTCTCGTTCCGGCAAAACACAATGCGCAACATCCTCATCATCACCGTCGGCACCACGCCGCAGATCGTCACCGAGACGGTGCATGCGCTCCTCTCCCGGAGCGATCCGTTCGTGCCCCACGAGATCCATCTCGTGACCACCACGCGCGCCGCCGCCGCCTTTGCCCCTGTGATGGGGCGCGGCGGCAAGCTGCGCCAGCTCTACGCTGCCCTCGGGCGCGAGGCCGACTTCGTCGACCCCGTGCTGGTGCCGGTGCTCGACGCACGCGGTGAGCCGGTCGGGGACGTGCGCACCGAGCCCGAGGCCATCGCCTTCGGCAACACCGTCACCCGCCTCATCGCCGCCTTCGCGGAGGACCGCGGGGTGCGCATCCACGTCTCGCTCGCCGGCGGCCGCAAGAGCATGGGTTGGTACGCTGGAGCCGCGCTGTCGCTCTTCGGCCACGATCAAGACGAGCTCTCCCACGTGCTGGTCGAGCCTGAGGAATTCGAGATGTGCCCAGATTTCTGGTGGCCCACCGAGAGCGATCACTGGGTCGCCCATAAGTTCCTCAAGGACGAGGCGGGCGCTCCGCGCCGCTACAATGCCAGGCTCGGCCGCATCGACATGGCGCTGATCCCCTTCGTCAGGCTCGCACCCATCCTTTCGGAGGCGGCATTCCCGCGCGGCCTCGTCGATTATGCCGCCGTGGTCGACGCCGTGCGCGAGAGTCTCGCCGCCTACAAGGTTCGCATCGTTCTCGACCAGCGCACCCTGGTGGTCGGCCGCCAGCGCCTGCGCCTGCAGCAGAAGCAGGCCGCCTTCTACGCACTGGCCGCGCTCGCCCGCCGCGACAGGTGGCCGCCGAGCCCCTCCACCCGCCTTCCCGCCGAGCACTACTTCGGCTGGATGACCCTCCACGACTTCGGCGCGGCGGACGGCCGCTACCTGCCGCGCTACTGCGAGCTGCTCGCCGCCTGCTACCGCGGCGCGGGACCCACCGCGGAGGAGCGCCTGGACGACGCCAGGCGCGAGCTGCGCGCCGACTACGACGGTTTTCTGCGCCGCAACTTCGGCTTTCTCAAGTCGAAGTTCCTGGGCCCGTCCGGCACCCTGAAGACCGCCATCGCCAATCCCATCATCCGGCAGCGTGTCGACTTTCACGTCGACGCGGGCTCCGACGGCATGGACCGCTTCGGCCTTCTCCTCCAGCCCGCTCAGATCGAGATCGTCGAGAGCGAATGAGCGATCGGCGACCGCTGGGCGAGTTCAACGCTCGCAGGATGTTGCCGTGCTGCCCCACCGCGGCATTGCCGCCGCTCGCCGTGGTGCCAGCCTCCCTCCGGGATTTCGTGCCGACTCGGCAAACTCTTGACACATACCGGTTTTCTGGGAACTCTCTCAGCCGGGTTCCGCCTTTGTCCAGTCCGCGTGCGGGCCGGCGCGGGTGGTTCGTCAAAACGCTTGAAATTGCTTTTTGAGATCAGTAAATTACTGACCGTCCCCTTCCGCGGGCCCAAACCCGCGGCCTCATTGAAACTGAGGTTCAGGATGGTCATGGCGGTATCCCTCCCTTCCGCGGGCCCAAACCCGCGGCCTCATTGAAACCGCTTACACGTGCCACATGCGCGTGCATACGCCCTTCCGCGGGCCCAAACCCGCGGCCTCATTGAAACACCGTGGCGTCCTCTTGCTTCGAACCAAAACCCCTTCCGCGGGCCCAAACCCGCGGCCTCATTGAAACGCTACTCGATCGATCGCGATAAACACGATCGCCCTTCCGCGGGCCCAAACCCGCGGCCTCATTGAAACAGCCGGGAAAGCGCCGCTTGCTCTGCCATGAGCCTTCCGCGGGCCCAAACCCGCGGCCTCATTGAAACTTCGAGCCCGGCGTTGTCTTGGAGTCATCGGCCCTTCCGCGGGCCCAAACCCGCGGCCTCATTGAAACGCATCTCGGCGATAGCCGGCCCTCAAAACGAGCCTTCCGCGGGCCCAAACCCGCGGCCTCATTGAAACCGGGCCGACCGTACCTGTGCCCAGGCGGTCCCCCCTTCCGCGGGCCCAAACCCGCGGCCTCATTGAACGTCGCATGCTTAACCCGGCAGCGCGCGGGTAACCTTCCGCGGGCCCAAACCCGCGGCCTCATTGAGTCAGCACGCCGACGGGCCGCCGACCCCCAGCGCCTCCCGCAGGCTCTCGCCCTGGAGGCCATCGAAACTCAGCGGGCGGCGCTCCCGTCGCGCCGGCATGGCAGGCAACCTTGCCCCTGCTCTTCCTGGCGCCGCCCTGCGCGCTACAATTCTTGCCCCGGTAAGGCGGACGCGGCCCTGAGCGCGCGATCCGGCCGGACAAGGAGCGTCGGGGGAGAGCATGAAGGCGGGCAGGCCGGGGAAGGAGACGGAACCGCCCAGGTCGGTCTTCGACAGCGACTGGATCGTCATGGCGGATGCCGGCGGGGACGCGCCCCCGCTCACCGCCTGTGCGCTTGTCGCCAGGGCGGTGCGCGACCTGCTGATGGGGTCGTGGGATGGTCCGGTGCCCGAGGTGGTGAGCGGGCACGCCGCGGACGGCTCGCCGAGCCGGCTGCCCCATGCGGCGGTGCTGCCGCTCGCCTTCGTCGCAGCTCCAGGAGCCGACGGCAGGCTGCTGGGGCTCGCCCTAGCCCTGCCCATGGAGGTGGCCGGAGGCGAGCCGGCAAGACGCGCGCTGGCCGCGCGTGCGGCCGCTATTCTCACGCCGGCAGGAGGCGCGCCGCTGGCCCTGACGCTCGGCCGGCGGGGCGTGTGGCGGGTCGAGCGCCGCCTGCCTCCATTCGGCTTCTCGCTCGATCCCGCCCGCTATCAGGGCCCGGCGCGGACATGGGCCAGCATCACGCCCGTCGTCCTCGACCACTTCCCCAAGGGCGAGCTCTCGCCCCAGGCCGTGGTGGCCGCCGCCAGCGCCAACATCGGCCTGCCGCGCCCGCGCAAGGGCGACATCGCCCTCTCCCGACTCTCCAGCGTGGCCGGGGCGCCCGCCGCCTGGGCCGACGCCGGTCCCTGGGGGACGGGCGGCTGGACGCTGCCCGCACGCCGCGACGGTTCCCGTCATCCTTTGGAGGGGCGCCTTGCCACCCACGCCGTCATCGAATACCCCGAGGCCGTGCTGGGCCCGGTGGTGCTCGGCGCCGGCCGCTTCCTGGGCCTCGGGCTGTGCATGCCGCTGCCGGAGCGCGGCGGGTGAGCGCCGGCGGCCAGAGCCTTGGTCGCACGGTGCTTCTGCAGGACTTTGGGAGAACGAGAGCCTACTCGACTTATGACTGGAGGGACGCGGGGAGCAGGCCACCTCGAGGAGAGCGGCATACATTCTATTTGCGTGAGTTCAACCTCGCGATCGCCCGCATGATCGGCAAATCGTATCCGACCACCCACGCGACGTAGACGAGGTGCAGCCCGCCGCTGATGGGATCAGCCAACAGCAACAGAACCTGCAGCACGGCGAGAACCGGCAAGAACAACACGAGTCCGCGATACGCCCAGAGCGGATCGCGCGTGCGGTCGAGAACGACATTGTACGCGACGTTGGCGCTCATCACCGCGAGGAGCGCCGCCAAGGCGGCAATATCCAGCCCGGAGCGCGGCAGCTGAAGAAGCCGGTAGGCGATCGCGCCCTGCAGCGCGTAGGTCAGAATCGCTACGAGCACCCAGACCGAGAATGGCGCGAAAAAGCGCGGGCGCTCCAGCGAGTTCAGCCAGGCGGGGAGGTCTCGGCCGCTCAGCATGCTCTCCGCTCCGGCCATCACGCCGCAGAGGCCAACCGCCAGCGCGAGCGCAACCCAATCAATCACAGCTGCCCGCGTCCATCGCCATGAGCAGCTTCTAGCAGGGCGGCGGGCAGGCTCGTCAATGTCCTTCATGCCTACTGACCGGGCCCGGCTCCGCCGGGCTCGGCCCGCCCCCGGCGGCGGCCACAAATTCTCCCACCTTCGGCCCCATCTGTGGGCGGCCGGCCGTGCGGGCGACCGGGGGGAGGGGTCTCACGGGCACGAGCACGCCATGGGCATCGCCATCGCGGTCATGAACGCCAAGGGGGGCGTCGGCAAATCCACCCTGGTTCTGGCGCTGGCCGAAACGCTCGCCAACGAGCACGGCCGCCGCGTGCTGGTCATCGACGGCGACGCCCAGGCGAGCGTGAGCCATATGCTGGTCCATCAGCCGCTGCTCGAGAGCGTGCAGGACCGCCGGCGCACGCTCGTCGACTACCTCATCGCCGCCGTGCTCAGGGAGCAGCCGGTCGTCTGGCGCGACTTCGCCATCGCCGGCGTCTCCGACGTCGACGACGCGCGCTCCATCGACCTCCTGCCCAGCGACACCCACGCCACCCTGTTCGAGCGCGAGGTCTCCAAGGGCGACCGCGAGGTGGCGCTGCGCCGCACGGTGGGCAGCCTGCTCGCCGACGCCCGCGCCCGCTACGACTTCGTGCTCGTGGACTGCGCGCCCGGCCTCTCGGTGCTCACCGAGAGCTTCCTGCGCGAGGCCGACTACTATCTCTCGCCCACCCGGCCCGACTACATCTCCGCACGCGGGCTCGCCTTCCTGCGCGAGTTCCGCCAGCGCGACCCGCACATGGCCTTCGCCCAGTGCCTGGGCGTCGTCATCAACATGAAGGACGGGCAGTCCCCGCACGACGCCGAGTACGAGCGCCGGCTGCGCGCGCAGGGCGAGCACCACTGCTTCCGTCAGGCGCTCCTGCGCTCCACGCCGCTGCAGACGGCGGCACGCTTCGCCTCGCCTCAGCGCTCCTACTGGGCCAAGTACCCGGGCCAGACCGGCGACAGCCTGCGCCAGCTGGCGGCCGAGCTGCTGGCGCGGGTGGCAAGCCTTGGCGCGGTGGCGGCACGCTGAGACGAGGGCGGCCCTCAGTCGTGCGCGGCGGCGCGCTCAGAGCTTGCCACATCGATGACGCGCTCCGTCTCCGCCGCATGGGCGAGGATGGTCATGCGCCGGCCGTTGTGGCCGACGTTGCGCGGCAGCCGGTGCGCGCGGAAGCCCGCCTCCGCCAGCAGCGCCACGATCTCCTCCTCCTCGAAGCGCAACAGCCCGAGTCTTGTGCGCATACGCCGGTAGCGGGAGAAGAACGACCGCACCAGGCCGGCTGCCGCCGACAGCAGGAAGCCGTTGGCGGCGGCGAACTTGAGGAGCTCGGCGGCGTCCGTCAGCGCGCCCACGCGGCGCGGCACCACGTCGGCGAGCAGCAGGCGGCCGCCGCCGGCGAGCTTGTCGCGGGCGGTGGCGAGCAGGCGCCCGAGCTCGGCCGGTGAGAGGTACTGCACAACCGAGTTGGCGATTACCATGTCGATCGAGCCGGCCGGCAGGCGCTCGAACTCCTCCGGCGCGATGACGGCGATGTCGGGGCGGTGCGCATAGCGCTGGGCGAGCCTGGCGCGCAGGCGCGGGGCGCTGTCGCACAGATAGAGGCGCGAGCAGGCATCGGCGAGGAGGGCGGCCGACAGCGCCTCGCCGCAGCCGAAGTCCACCACCCGCGCTCCCCTGCCGGGCAGGTGGGCGAGGAGGTCACGGGCCACCGCCTCGTAGTGCACGCACCGGTGGCGGGCGTTGACGTAGAGCGTCGTGTCCCCGTTCCAGTAGTCGGCCCAGCTCATTGCGTCGCCAAAGGTTGCGGGCAGGCCGCCCGCGCCCGCCGCCATCCTTCAGTAGCAGGACGCTCCGGCCGCCGCCGCGGCACCCCCCCGGGGGATTGGACCGGACCGCGCCGGCAAAGTCCAGCCCGCCATGGTGCGGGGGCGAAGACAGCGCCGAACCTTGCCCTCTCTGTGGCAGCTCTGATAGGCCTTCCGGCCAATGACGAGCGCCGGGACGCCGCACGGCCGGGCAGAGGGGCCCTGCCCGCCACCATTCGCCCGCTTGCCGCGGGGCCGCCACAATATGCCCGGCCCGCGGCCATGGACCGCCACGCCGGCGTCGCCCGCGTCTGCTGAGGTGGGAGGCCGGCTCGCCGGCGCCCCGGGATCTGCCATGCCGCCCTTCGAGCCCCGCGACCACCGCCTCGCCGTCGCGGCCTTCCTTGTGGCGTGGGCGACGCTCTCCTACCCCTGGCTCAGCGGCGCCGTCACCATTCCCTACGACGCCAAGGCCCTGTTCCATGCCCAGCTGCAGTTCCTGGCCAACGCCCTGCACTCGGGCCAGTCGCCGTTCTGGAACCCGAGCAGCTTCGTCGGCGTGCCCCAGATCGCCGACCCGCAGTCGCTCATCTTCTCGCCCGCCTTCCTGCTCGCCTGCCTGAGCAAGGCGCCGAGCTTGCGCGCCTTCGACGCTCTCGTTCTGTCGCTGCTGGGGCTCGGCGGCCTCGCCGTGCTCGAGTTCTGCCGGGAGCGCGGCTGGCATCCCGCCGGCGGCGTGGTGGCGGCGATCGCCTTTGCCTTCGGCGGCGCCGCGGCCTGGCGCATCCAGCACGTGGCCCACATCCAGAGCCTCGCCTTCTTCGCCGTCACTCTTTGGCTGCTGGCGCGCGCACTTGACCGCTCCTCTCCGGCCTGGGGCGGCCTCGCCGGCGTGGCTGGCGGGCTCATGGTGCTGGCGCCCAACCAGGTCGCCTACCTCGGCTGCCTGGTGCTCGCGGGCTACGTGCTGGCGCACACTCTGTCGGGGGCCGGCTGGCGCGCCGGCCTGCGCGCGAGCGGGCGGCCGCTTCTCGCCGGCGGCCTCGTGGCTGCGGCGATCGCGTTCGTGCCGCTCCTGCTCACCGTTCTCTTCCTGCAGGCCTCCAACCGGCCGCACATCGCGCTCGCCGAGGCTGCCCGCGGCTCGCTCCATCCCGCCTCCCTGCTCACCGTCCCGCTCGGCGACCTCTTCGCCGCCGCCCACGACGTCCACGACTACTGGGGCCCCTACAGCCCCGCCTGGAACCCGGACGAGCTCACGCTCTCCCAGAACATGAGCCAGATGTACATCGGCACCCTGCCCGCCCTCCTGCTCCTCACCGTGGGCGTAGTGCGCGGGGCCCTGTGGGCGCGCGAGGTGCGCGTGCTGACGCTGGCCGCGGCCGGCCTCCTGCTCTATGCGCTCGGCACCCACACGCCGGTCTTCGGCCTCCTGTTCCATTACTTGCCGGGTGTCTCGCTCTTCCGCCGCCCGGTTGATGCCATCTTCCTCGCCGGCGCCCTCATGGCCATCCTCGCCGGCCATCTCGTGCACCTGTGGGCGAGCGGGCGCCTGCCGCGGGCCGCCCTGCGCACCCGCCTTCTGGAAGGCGCCGTGCTACTCGCGGTCGTGGCGGCGGGCATGGCGGTGGCCGCCGGCGCGGGCAGGCTCGCCATCGCCTCGGAGCCGCTTCTCCTCGCCCTTGGCTGGGGGGCTGCGGCGTGCGCCGTGCTCGCCCTGCCGCGGCTTCGGCCGGCCTCGAGCCCTGCCCTGCTGGTGGTCGCGCCCGCGCTGCTGCTCGCCGCCGATCTTGGCGCCGGCAACGGCCCCAACTACTCCACCGCCCTGCCGCCCGCCAACTACGAGATCCTGAGGCCCGACAGCCGCAACGACACGGTGCTCCTCTTGAAGGAGCGCCTGCGCCACGCGGCCGGCAGCCCCTGGCGCGACCGGGTCGAGATCGTGGGCGTCGGCTTCGACTGGCAGAACGCCGCCCTCGTTCACGGCTGGGAGGGCACGCTCGGCTACAATCCCTTCCGGCTCGGCGAGGTCTCCCAGGCCACCGGCGCCCGCGACTACATCGCCGGCGCCGACCAGAAGCAGTTCTCGCCGCTCTTTCCCTCCTACGCCTCGATGCTGGCCGACCTGCTCGGCCTGCGCCTCGTGGTGAGCGGGGTGCCGATCGAGGAGGTCGACCGGCAGCTCCCGCCCGGCGCCCTGCGCCTCATCGCCCGCACCGCCGACGGCTACGTCTATGAGAACCCCAGCGCGCTGCCGCGCGTGCTCCTCGTCACCGACTGGATGCCGGCCGACTTCGCGGCGCTGGTGAAGAGCGGACGCTGGCCGCAGGGCTTCGACCCGCGCCGGGCCGTGCTGCTCGCCGGCCGGCCCGAGCCGGACGAGGCGCCGGCCCATGAGGGCGCGCCTGCCGCGCTCTCCGAGGCGCGCATCCAACACTACGAGAACACGCGCGTGGTGGTGGAGGTCTCCGCCCCCCGGCCGGGATTCCTCGTCCTCAACGACGTGTGGCACCCCTGGTGGGTTGCCGACGTCGACGGCAAGGCCGTTCCCATCCACCGCGCCAACGTGCTCTTCCGCGCCGTGCGCGTGCCGGCCGGCCGCCACGTCGTCGCCTTCGAGTTCAAGCCGCTGGCGGGCGCCCTCGCCGAGCTCGGCCGCCGCCTGCGCGCGCCGTTCGCGTCGACCGAGAGGGGCACGCCGCCGGCGCGCTGAGCCTCGCGCGGTGGCCAGAATGACGTGCGACCGCGCTCGGCCGAGATCACAAGTGATGCCGATGCGCGCGGCCGGCGGCAGGCGCCTTTAGTTAGCCCGGCCCATCGGCCCCTCCGAACCGAGAATGGTGGCCCGCGGCCCGCCCTTGTTGCGCCGGCCCTTCATCACTTTCTGCACCGGCCGATGCATGCTCACCCCTGCGAGCCGTCCTCCAGAGTGGTGTGGGTGGGCAGCGACACCTCGGCGCGCCGGCACCGCCACCGCTCCCGTCCGGTCGTCCGTCGCCAGGTCCAGGGGAATGCGCTCGGGCGGGCGCGCCAAGCCTCGACGTTGTCGTAGACGAGGCGCGCCCAGCCCCGGGCGCTGCAGGCCCGCGCTCCCTAGTTCAGCGTGAGCACGATGCGGCCGCGGACCTTGCCGGCAAGGATGTCGGGCGCCAGGGCCATCACGTCGGAGGCGGGGCGCGTCTCGGTCATGGCCGCAAGCCTGGCCCGGTCGAGGTCGCGCGCGAGCCGGCTCCAGGCCTCCACGCGCGCCGCCTTAGGCGCCATCACCGAGTCGATGCCCGCGAGCGTCACCCCGCGCAGGATGAAGGGCGCCACCGAGGCCGGCAGGTCCATGCCGCCGGCGAGCCCGCACGCCGCCACCGTGCCGCCGTAGCGGATCATGGAGAGCACGTTCGCGAGGGTGGCGGAGCCCACCGCATCGATCGCCCCCGCCCACCGCTCGCGGTTGAGGGGCCGTGGCTTGCCGGCAAGCTCGGCGCGGTCGATCACCTCCGCCGCGCCCAGACCCTTGAGGTAGTCGGCCTCGGTCGTCCGCCCCGTCGACGCGGTGACTTGGTAGCCCAGCTTGGCAAGCAGCGCGATGGCGACGCTGCCCACGCCGCCCGCCGCGCCGGTGACCAGCACCGGCCCGCTCTTGGGGCCGACGCCGTGACGCTCCAGCGCCAGTACGCACAGCATGGCGGTGTAGCCGGCGGTGCCGATCGCCATGGTCTCGGCCGGGGTGAGCTCAGCCGGCTTCCTGACGAGCCAGTCGGCCTTGACGCGCGCCATCTGCGCATAGCCGCCGTAGTGGGTCTCGCCCAGGCCCCAGCCGTTCACCACCACCTCCTCGCCAGCCTTGAACTCGGGGCTGCCGGAGGCCGCGACCGTGCCGGCGAGGTCGATCCCGGGGATCATCGGCCAACGCCGGATCACAGGCGCCTTCCCGGTGAGCGCGAGCCCGTCCTTGTAGTTGATGGTGGAGTGGCTGACGCGCACCGTGACGTCGCCCTCCATCAGGTCGCTCTCGGCGAGCTCGGTCCAGGCGATGCTCTGGCCCGCGTCCGCCCTGGTCGCCAGCAAGGCCTTGAAGCGCTGCATGTCCCCTGTCCCCGGCTCGCCATCGACCGCTGTTGGTTAGGGCATCTGCCCGGCGGTGTCGAATCACCGCGCGCACTGGCGGGAAAGTTGCCGGCGCAAGCGCCAAGGTTGTATCCGGCAGATGCGCAGAGCGGTTCTGTGACGATCCTGCAACAGATAACGAAGGGCCCACTCGCCCCGCTCGCAGCGGGGATGCTCGCACCCTCACCATGGAAATATTGTGGCGGGATTGCAGTTTCTCGAAGAGTATCCCAGCAGGCCATAAATTATACACGGGCGGGGCCTGCCCGGTTTCTTGTATAAGATCAATTCTTGCGTTGTTGTCGTGCATCAGGTGGTGCGGCAATCTGGAAACTCCGCGGATATTCATGTGTCTATTGCAGTGCAAGACGAATTTTGCTGGACCGCCGCATGCACTCCCACATAGACTCCGTGTCCTTGGCGCGGGGCAGCTCGTGTCAGATCGCCGGCGCAAAGTCCGGCAAAGGAGGCAGTGATGGAACTGCGGACGAGGCTCAACGTGCTTGCTGCCATCGTATCTTTCGCCTTCCTTACCGCTGTCATCCTCGGCATGTTCTAGCGTCAGCAGCAGGTACAGCGCCGATCGTGGGAAGCAGGTTCGGCGGAGCCAGCCACAGCAAGGCACCAAGGGCGCGGGACGATTGTCCCGCGCCCTTGCGTTTGTGCGCCGCCTCTGCCGGCGGGCCGGCTAGCGGCGGATGTGATAGCCGATGAGCGCGCCGATCAGTGGGTAGGCAAGATCGGGGATGGCGCGCATGGGGCCGCGCACGTCGGGCACGAGCGTGGGCAGCCAGGTCACCAGGGCGGCGCCGATCAGGGCCACGATCAAAGCCGAGGCGAGCGCCGCATTGGTGGGCTGGCCCACACCGCGCAGCACCTGCGCCAGCACCAGCCCGATCACCCAGACGAGCACGGCGAACACGGCGGCATAGACGAAGAGCTGGAAGCGCCCGAGCCCCGGTATGTAGCGCACGATCAAGGGCGCGGCGACCCAGGCAACCACGAGTTGCACCGCCAGCAGAATGAGACGTGAGAGCATCGGCCTCCCCCCGAGAACCACGCTCGGCCCGCGCCGACCGCGGACCGGCAGCGATTCCCGAGCCTATCAGGCCGCCTCGCTGCGAGCGAGCTTGGGGTCGTAGTTGAGCACAGGCGCGAGCCAGCGCTCGGCCTCCTCGATCGACCAGCCCTTGCGCGCTGCATAGTCCTCGACCTGGTCGCGCTCGACCTTGCCGACGCCGAAGTAGTGGCTCTCGGGGTGGGAGAAGTAGAGCCCCGACACCGCCGCACCTGGCCACATGGCGAAGCTCTCGGTGAGGGCGATGCCAGCCTCGCGCTCGGCGTCGAGCAGGCGGAAGATGGTGCCCTTCTCAGTGTGGTCGGGCTGGGCGGGGTAGCCGGGCGCCGGCCGGATGCCGCGATACTCCTCCGCGATCAGGGCCTCATTGGTGAGCTTCTCGTCCGGCGCATAGCCCCACAGCTCGCGCCGCACCCGCTCGTGCATGCGCTCGGCGAGGGCCTCGGCCAAGCGGTCGGCCAGCGCCTTTAGCATGATGCGCCCGTAGTCGTCGGTCGCCTCGATGTGGGTGGCGAGTGCCTCCGCCTCGCCGATGCCGGCGGTGACGGCGAAGGCACCGACATAGTCGGCAAGCCCCGTCTCCTTGGGCGCGACGAAGTCGGCGAGCGCGGTGTTGGCGCGGTCGCGGCGGTTCTCGCGCGCCATCTGCTGGCGCAGCGTGTGCAGCACCGCGAGCGGCTCACCGCGCGCCTCGTCGGGGTAGAGCTCGATGTCGTCGCCCACGGCGTTGGCCGGCCAGAAGCCGACCACGGCGTTGGCGGTGAGCCAGCGACCGGCCACGACGCGTTTCAGCATGGCCTGGGCGTCGGCGAAGAGCTTCTTGGCCTCGGCCCCCACCACGTTGTCCTCGAGGATGCGCGGGTACTTGCCGGCAAGCTCCCAGGTGGAGAAGAACGGCGTCCAGTCGATGTAGGGCACGAGCTCGGCCAGCCGGTAGCGCTTGAAGCTGCGCGTGCCGAGGAATGTCGGCCGCGGCGGCCGGTAGCCCAACCAGTCGATCCTGAAGCGGTTCTCGCGCGCGGCGGCGAGCGACAGCCGCGTCTTGGCGCTTTCGCCCCGCGCATAGGCCTCGCGGATCCTGCCGTACTCGCGCCGCACGGCCTCCACGTAGGACCCGCGCTCGCCGGGCGACAACAGGCTCGCCACCACGCCCACCGCGCGGCTCGCGTCAGTGACGTAGATCGCCTGCCCGCGCCGGTAGTTGGGCGTGATCTTGACCGCCGTGTGCACGCGGCTGGTGGTGGCGCCGCCTATCAGCAGCGGCACCTCGAAGCCCTCCCGCTCCATCTCGGCCGCCACGTGGCACATCTCGTCGAGCGAGGGCGTGATGAGCCCGGACAGGCCGATGATGTCCGCCTTCTCCTTCCTCGCGGTCTCGAGGATCTTCTGCGCCGGCACCATCACGCCGAGATCGATCACCTGGTAGTTGTTGCACTGGAGCACGACGCCCACGATGTTCTTGCCGATGTCGTGCACGTCGCCCTTGACGGTGGCCATCACCACCTTGCCGGCCGCGGGCATCTGATCGAGGCCGGAGGCCTTCTTCTCTGCCTCGAGGAAGGGCTGCAGGTAGGCCACCGCCTGCTTCATGACGCGGGCGGACTTCACCACCTGCGGCAGGAACATCTTGCCCGCGCCGAACAGGTCGCCCACCACGTTCATGCCGGCCATCAGCGGACCCTCGATCACCTCGATGGGTTTGGCCGCGAGCTTGCGGGCGGCCTCGGTGTCAGCCTCGATGAACTCGGAAATGCCGTGCACCAGCGCGTGCTCGAGGCGCTTGTGCACGGGCGCATCGCGCCAGGCAAGGTCCTTCTCCTTGGGCTTAGCGGCCTCGCCCTTGTAGCGGCCGGCCGCTTCCAGCAGGCGGTCGGTGGCGTCGGGCCGGCGGTTGAGGATCACGTCCTCGCACAGCGTGCGCAGCTCGGACTCGATGTCGTCGTAGAGGGTGATCTGCCCGGCGTTGACGATCGCCATGTCGAGGCCGGCGGCGATGGCGTGGTAGAGGAACACCGAGTGCATGGCCTGGCGGACCGGCTCGTTGCCGCGGAAGGCGAAGGAGAGGTTGGAGACTCCGCCCGAGACGTGCACGTGTGGCAGCTCAGCCTTGATGCGGCGCGTGGCCTCGATGAACGCGAGGCCGTAGCCGTTGTGCTCCTCGATGCCGGTGGCGACGGCGAAGATGTTGGGGTCGAAGATGATGTCCTCAGGCGGAAAGCCGATCTTATCGGTGAGCAGGCGGTAGGCGCGCCGGCAGATCTCCACCTTGCGCTCCACGGTATCCGCCTGGCCCGTCTCGTCGAAGGCCATCACCACCACGGCGGCGCCGTAGCGCAGCACCTTGCGCGCATGCTCCAGGAAGGTCGCCTCACCCTCCTTGAGGCTGATGGAGTTGACGATCGCTTTGCCCTGCACGCACTTGAGACCAGCCTCGATCACGCTCCACTTGGAGCTGTCGATCATGATCGGAACACGGGCGATGTCGGGCTCGGAGGCGATAAGATTGAGGAAGGTCACCATGGCCTTCTCGGAATCGAGCAGGCCCTCGTCCATGTTGACGTCGAGGATCTGGGCGCCATTCTCGACCTGGGAACGCGCCACCGCCAGCGCGGCGGTGTAGTCGCCGGCCTCGATCAGCTTGCGGAAGCGGGCCGAGCCGGTGACGTTGGTCCGCTCGCCGATGTTGATGAACGCGGTCGCTGCGCTGGTGGTCATCGCATCAATGCTCCGACCGCGCAGCACTCGCTTGTCCCCCTCGACGAGGGAGCAGGAGCACGCGGCGCGCGTTCAGCTCGAGTGCCGGCTGGACCATGGCCGTGCCTCACCCGTGCACGAACGGCTCGAGGCCCGCAAGGCGCATGCGCCGCTCGAAGCGCGGCACCTGGCGCGGCGCGTGCTTCTCGACGTGCGCCTTGATCTCGGCGATGTGCTCGGGTGTGGAGCCGCAGCAGCCGCCGACGATGTTGAGGAGCCCCTCGCGCGCCCACGGCTCGATGTGGCAGGCCATGTCGTGCGGGCCCTCCTCGTACTCGCCCATGGCGTTGGGCAGGCCGGCGTTGGGATAGGCGATGACGCGCGTCTCGGCTACCGCCGCGATCTCGGCGAGATAGGGGCGCATGAGTTCGGCCCCCAGCGCGCAATTGAGGCCGACCGCGAACGGCTTGAGGTGCCGGATGGAGAAGTAGAACGCCTCCGGTGTCTGTCCCGACAGCGTGCGACCCGAGCGGTCGGTGATGGTGCCCGACACGATCAGCGGCACCTCGGCGCCGAGCTCGTCGAACACCTCCAGGCAGGCGTATCCCGCCGCCTTGGCGTTGAGCGTGTCGAACACCGTCTCGATCAGGATCAGGTCGGCGCCCCCCTCCACCAGCCCCCGCGCCTGCTCGGCATAGGCCTCCACCAGCTCGTCGAAGCTCACATTGCGGAAGCCCGGATTGTTGACGTCGGGTGAGATGGAGGCGGTGCGGTTGGTGGGCCCCAGCGCGCCCGCCACGAACCGCGGCCGGTCGGGCGTCCTGGCGCTCCAGGCGTCGACGGCCGTGCGGGCGAGCCGCGCCGCGGCGAGGTTGATCTCCGCCACCGCGCGCTCGAGGCCGTAGTCGGCCTGCGAGATGCGCTGGGCATTGAAGGTGTTGGTGGAGATGATGTCGGCCCCGGCGGCCAGATAGGCCTCGTGGATGCCCGATATGGCCTCTGGCTGGGTCAGCACCAGCACGTCGTTGTCGCCCTGCAGCGGCATGGGATGGCCGGCGAAGCGCCGGCCCCGGAACGTCGCCTCGTCGAACTTGTGGCGCTGGATCATGGTGCCCATGGCGCCATCGATGATGAGAATGCGCTCGCGGGCGGCGGCCTCGAGGCTGGCGATGCGCTCCTTGCGGCTCGCGCTCATGCGTTGACGGCCTCCCTGGCGGCGGCGGGCTGCGGGCGCAGCCCGAGCAGATGGCAGATGGCGTAGACGAGATCGGCACGGTTGAGCGTATAGAAGTGGAATTGACGAATTCCCTGGTCGACGAGGTCCATCACCTGCTCGGCCGCGACGGCGGCGGCGACGAGGTGGGTGGTCTGGGGGTCGGCGTCGAGCCCGTCGAAGCGACGCGCCAGCCAGGACGGCATGCTCGCCCCGCAGCGCGAGGCGAAGCCAGACACCTGCTTGTAGTTGTGGATCGGCACGATGCCGGGGACGATCGGCGCCCAGATGCCGTGGGCGCGCGCAGCCTCCAGGAAGCGCAGGAAGTGGGCGTTGTCGAAGAAGAACTGAGTGATGATCCGCGAGGCCCCGGCGTCGACTTTGGCTTTGAGGTTGTCGAGGTCGGCCTGCAGGCTGGGGCTGTCGGGGTGCTTCTCCGGATAGCCGGCCACTGATACCTCGAAGTTGGAGAGCCGCTTGAGGCCGGCCACGAGGTCGGCGGCGTTGGCATAGCCTCCGGGATGGGGGCTGTACCGGCTGCCGACCCCGGTCGGCGGATCGCCGCGCAGAGCCACGATGTGGCGCACGCCGGCGGCCGTGTAGCCCCTCGCCACCTCGTCAACCTCGTCCCGGGTCGCCTGCACGCAGGTGAGGTGGGCCGCGGGCGTGAGGCTCGTCTCGCGCACGAGGCGCGCGACCGTCGCGTGGGTGCGCTCGCGCGTGGACCCGCCGGCGCCGTAGGTCACGGAAACGAAGCGCGGAGCGAGCGGCTCGAGCCGCCGGATGGCCGCCCACAGCGCTTCCTCCATTTTCTCCGTCTTCGGCGGGAAGAACTCGAAGGAGACGGTGATGTCGCCGTCGCCCAGCAGCCGGCTGCGACGCTCCTTGCCTCTGTCCATCTAAGCCATCCGCTCGAGCTTGAGTTGGTGAGCGTCCTCGGTCCTCGGCCGCGCCTGTGCCGGGCGCGCGGCGAGCCAGAGCGAGACGGTGAGCTTGCCCGGCTCGCCGCCGGCGGGCGGCAGCTCGCGCCGGTCGAGCGCCTCGAGCCCGCCATCGACCAGCCACTGCTCGATCTGGGAGGCGGCAAAGCCCAGCCGCTCGTGGGCGAACTCCTCGCGCAGGAACTCGAGCTCGTGGGGGGCGAAGTCGACGATGAGAAGGCGCCCGCCGGGGGCAAGCACGCGCGCCGCCTCCCGCACGGCGCGCTGCGGCTCGCTCAAGAAGTGCAGCACCTGATGCATGACGGCGGCGCTCGCCGCCCCGTCCGCGAGCGGCAGATCGTAGATGTCGCCCTGGCGCACGGAGGCGTTGCGGATGCCGGCGCGCTCGAGCTTGGCACGGGCGTAGGCGAGCATGGCAGGACTCAAGTCGATGCCGAGCCCGCGCCGAAAGCGCGGGGCGAGCAGCTCCAGCATGCGGCCCGTGCCGGTGCCGAGGTCCAGCAACAAGTCGAACGGGCCGGGCCCCAGGGCGCTCGCGATCGCAGCCTCCACCTCGGCCTCGGCCACGTGCAGCGCGCGGATGCTGTCCCACTCCCCGGCGTGGGCCTCAAAGTAGGCCTGCGCTGCCTTCTCGCGCTCCTCGCGCAGTGCCTCCACGCGCCGGCGATCGCGTGCCAGCACCGGGTCGGAGCGGTCGACCGCGGAGAGCACAAGCCGGGCGAGGGCGCCGCTCTGTCCGCCGTCGGCGAGCCGCAGGTAGACCCAGCTCCCCTCCGGCGCCCGCTCGACCAGCCCGGCCTCCGCCAGAAGCTTGAGATGGCGGCTGATGCGCGGCTGGCTCTGGCCCAGGATGCCGGTGAGGTCCTTCACAGTGAGCTCGGCTGATGCCAGCAGGACGAGCAGGCGTAGCCGGGTGGGCTCGGCCATGGCCTTGAGCGCGGCGACGGCGGTGGGCAGTGGCAATTGCATGCTGGCGTCCTTGTTGCCCCGTCGAATGATATAAAGATATCTTTATGAGTCAAGTCGGAGACGGAGGGCGCGTCAGGTGATTTGCTGCAGAGACGCTGAGAAGGGGCGCAGCCGGATGCCTCGCTCCCGCGTTGAATTGGTCGAAAGGGCCGACTTGACCAGTCTCGTTCACAAACGCGACTGACCACCCGCCTTCCAATTCCCCGGCCTATCCGAGAGAGCAGTGCATGCCGCAGGCAGCCCTGGAAATCACCGCTTCAGATCCTCAGTTTGCAAGCCTCCCCTTCAGCTTTGAAGAGAAGTCCTCCCGAAGCTCGGCCCTCATCTTGCTCCTGCTGGTCCTGCCGGCCCTCGCCATCCTACTCCTACCCATCACCATGCTGGCCGCGGTCGACCCCGCCGAGCTTTACGCGGCCGCCGCGCGTCACCCCGCCGCGGCCGCCCAGGCAGTAACCGGGCTCGGTCTGTGGACGGCGCTGCTCATGCTGCCGGCCAAGCGGCTCATGCAGGGGTTCGGCAGGCGCCGCAGGATCCTTATCGAGGCCGGCCGCGTCATCGTGCTCGAGATGGGCGCGGTGCGCCCGCGCACCTGGTCGGCGCCCCTGCGCGAGTTCTGCGGGGTGGCCCATCGCGTCCGTGCTACCCTCTCCGGCTTTCGCCATGAGCTGGTTCTGGTGCACCCAGAGCCCGGCAAGTCGCTCCTGCTTCATGCCAGCCACCACGTTCCGCAGGCGGCCGTGGAGCGGGCGTGTGTGCTACTCGGTGTGCCGGAGATGCGGGCGGGAGAACTCCCTCCGCTGCAGCGCAGCGCCGATGCCGAGACGGCGGCGCCCGCAGGCCTGGTTCTGCCCCGAGCTGCGTGAAGCCGGGCGGGCGCCAAGCCCACGGGGCGGCTGCCGTCCGGTCGCGCTCGAGCTTGTATTCGTGCCGGCACATCCCGGCCGCACAGAATATTCGATGAACCAAATCTGGCCTGGTCGGAATAAGGCAAGATTTTGACCGGGATCTCCAAATGCAATGCCCGACCCATCACGCCGCCGTTACCAGCATTCCCGACGTCTCAGGGCGCGAATACCTGGCAGCGCCGCGCACCCGGAACCCATCTGTCCCGCCGTCGTTTGCCTGGGGTGCAACAGCATAGGGAGTTACCAGATGCACAGACACAAACTGGGGTACCTGCTGGGAGGCGCCCTTGCGCTCGCCGCCTTCCCGCTGATGGCCGTGGCGCAGACCCAGCCATCCACCCCTCCGCCCGGCGGCACCACCCCGCCGGCCGCCACCAAGCCTGCGCCCGCCACCCCGCCGGGCTCGCCCGACAAGGCTGCGCCGGGGTCGCCTGACAAGGGCGCCCAGGCCAAGACCAACCCGCTGGTCGGCTTGGCGGTTTTCTCCTCCGATGGGAACAAGCTCGGCACCGTGCACAGCGTCAGCGCCGAACCTGACGGCAAGGTCAAGGCCATTCGCATCAAGACCGGCGGTTTCCTCGGCATCGGCGGCAAGCTGGTGGCCATCCCGGAAGGCAAGTTCACCAAGGCTGGCGACAACATCCAGCTCGGCATGACCGCGGACGAGGTCAGCAAGCTGCCGGAGGTCAAGGAGCAGAGCTGACGGCCAGGGGCCGGCCCCGACCGAATGCGCGGGCTGCCCGCCTGGGCAGCCCGTTTTCCTTTTGCCACACTCTCGGCGCGGCGATGGGCTAGCGCTCGCTCCCGGTCGTGAACGTCTTTGACGACCCGCCCCGTTCCATGGTCAAACGGCCTCGCCTTTTCGCGGGCATTGGGGCGAAGGGCATGGTGCGCGTTGCGTGGCGCGCGGCGAGGGGCCTTGCCTGCGGGGGCACCGCAGCTGCCTCGCCCCGACCTTCGGAGGGACAACGGACGCATGGCGACGTCAGCTTTCCTCATCCGTTTGCGCGGCGGCCGGGCGGCGGCGGCCGCGGGCCTGCTGGCCGGCCTGGTCGGCCTCTGGGTTGCAGCTGCCAGCCCGCCGGCGCGCGCCTCGGATCCCGCCGTGGTGTTCATGGCCCAGGTCGGGCGCGAGCTGATGGCGGCGGCGCGGACCCGCTCGCCCAGCATGATGGCAGCGGTGGTGGAGCGCTATGCCGACGTCACCCAGATCGGGCTCTACTCGCTCGGCGCCTACCGCACCCGCCTGCCCCTCGCCGACCGCCCCAGCTACTACGCCGGCATGGTGCGCTTCATCGGCCGCTACGCGGCAGGCGAGGCTCCCAAGTACCCCGTCGTACGCGTGGAGTGGGCGCCGCGCAGCGTCAGGGGCGCCTCGGGCCTCATGGTCGACAGCCGGGTGACGCTGGCCGACGGCAGCACCTATGACGTGCGCTGGCTCCTGTCAAAATATGGCAGCACCTACCGGGTGCGCGACGCCATGGTGCTCACCTTCTGGATGACACCCTTCCTGAAGGACCTGTTCGAGGACTACATCGCCAAGAACGGCGGCAACCCGCGGGCCCTGATGGCGGCGCTCAACCGTTGAGCGCGCCCTGACCGCGCCCCGCCCGCCAAAGGCTCACGCCGGCCGCTCGAGATCGGCCTTGAGCGCCATCAGAAAGCGTGCGGCCTCGCCGCCCGTCACCACTCGGTGGTCGAAGGTCAGCGAGAGCGGGAGCACCCGGCGCACGGCCGGCGCCCCTTCGTGCGCCACAACCCGCGGAGCGATGCGGCCGGCACCGACGATGGCCACCTGCGGCGGCACGATGACCAGGTTGGCAAAGCGCCCGCCGATCATGCCGAAGTTGGAGAGCGTGATGGTGGCGCCGCGCAGCTCCTCCGGCGGGATGGAGCGCGCCGCCGCGTCGGCGCGCATGCGGTCGAGGCCGGCGCGCAGGTCGCGCGCCTCGCGCTCGGCGACGTTGCGCAGCACCGGCACGATCAGCCCGCCCTCGGTATCGACGGCGATGCCGATGTCGACGCGGGCCACGAGCCGCCGCTCGCCGGCGGCGGCATTGTACCAGGCATTGAGCGACGGCCCGGCCTTGCACGCGGCAGCGATGGCCCGCACCAGGCGGATGGTGACGTCCTCGCCCTGGGCCCAGGCACCGATGTCGGCCTCCTCGGTGACGGTCGCCGGCACCACCTCGGCGTGAGCGGCGGTCATGCGCTGGGCCATGGCGCGGCGCATGCCTCTAAGCGCCTCGGCCGGTCCCGCCTCGGTCAGGCTGCGCGCGGCCCGCTCCACATCGGCGCGGGTGATGGTTCCGTCAGGTCCCGTGCCGTGGACGAGCGCGAGGTCGACCTCGAGCTTGCGCGCGAGCGCGCGCACGGCCGGCAGCACGCCCCGGGGCCTGGCGAGCCCGGGCTCGGGGGCTGGCGGCGCGTGTCTCTCCTTCTCCTCGCGCTCGCCGAGGTCGCCTACCACCGTGCCGGTGTCGGCCTGCGGCCCCTCGGCGAACTCGACAAGGGGCGCCCCCACCTTAACGATGTCGCCCTTGGCCCCGAACAGGCGGGCGATGCGCCCGCTCTGCGGCGAGGGAACCTCGACCACGGCCTTGTCGGTCTCCACCGAGACCAGCGGCTGGTCAGCCACCACGTGGTCGCCTTCGGTCACGTGCCAGGCGACGATCTCCGCCTCCTCGAGGCCCTCGCCGAGGTCAGGCAGCAGGAACTGGCGCATGGAGCACCCTCCGTCGCGGGGTCTCAGGCGAACTCGCACACGCGCCGCGCGGCTGCCGCGATGCGCGCCGGCGAGGGCATGTAGTGCTGCTCGAGCCGAGGCAGAGGGATGATCGTGTCGTAGCCCGTGACGCGGACCACCGGAGCGAGCAGCGAGGTAAGGCCGCGCTCGGCGATCGTGGCGGCGATCTCGGCGCCGAAGCCGGCCGTCCGAGCCGCCTCGTGGACGATCACGCAGCGGCCGGTCTTGGCCACCGAGGCCAGGACGGTCGCCTCGTCGTAGGGCTTGAGCGTGGCGAGGTCGATCACCTCCGCGCCGATGCCGTCGGCGGCAAGCTCCTCGGCCGCAGCCAGCGTCTCCTTGAGGATGGCGCCCCAGGCGACGAGCGTCACGTCGCGGCCCTCGCGCAGCACGAACGCGACGTCGAGCGGCAGCGCCTGGCCGTCGTCGTCCACCTCGCCCTTGGCCGAGCGGTAGAGGCGCGTTGGCTCGAGGAACACCACCGGGTCGGGGTCGCGGATGGCGGCCAGCAGGAGGCCGTAGGCGCGCTCGGGCGAGGAGGGGATGACCACGCGCAGACCGGGGATGTGGGCCAGCATGGCCTCGGTGTGCTCGGAGTGGTGCTCGGGTGCGCGGATGCCGGCACCGCAGGGCGTGCGCAGCACCATGGGGCAGGTGAGCCGGCCCTGGGTGCGGTTGCGCAGGCGCGAGGCGTGGTTCACGAGCTGGTCGATGCAGGGATAGAGGAAGCCCATGAACTGGATCTCGCCGACCGGCCTGAGGCCCTGCGCCGCCATGCCCACGCACAGGCCGCTGATCAGCAGCTCGGCGAGCGGCGTATCGACCACGCGCTCGGGCCCGAAGCGCTGCAGCAGGCCGGCGGTGGCGCGGAAGACGCCGCCGTCCGCGCCCACATCCTCGCCGAGGACGACCACGCGCTCGTCCTCCTGCATGGCCCGGGCGAGCGCCAGGTTGATGGCCTCGACCAGGGTCACCTCAGCCATGGGAGCCTCCCGCGACCTCGGCGCGCTGGCCCGCATAAGCGGCCGGCAGGTCGGCATAGAGGTGGTCGAACATGGTCTCCGGCGCCCTGGGCGGTGTCGCCAGATAGCGCTCCACTGCGGCTTCGACGCGCGCCTGGCAGTCGGCCGCGAGCTCTTCCTCCTCCGCCTTGCCCCACGCCTTGCGGGCGACGAGATGGGACCTGAGCCGGGCGATCGGCTCCTCCTTCCAGTGCGCCTTGACCTCCTCGGGCGGGCGGTAGCGCGCGGCATCGTCGGCGGTGGTGTGGTCGCCCAGGCGATAGGTGACGGCCTCGACGAGACGCGGGCCCTTGCCCGCGCGCGCATGCGCCATGGCCTCGTCCATGGCCGCACGCACGGCGATCACGTCGTTGCCGTCGACCTGCTCGCCCGTGAAGCCTGCCGCGATGGCCTTCTGCGCCAGCGTCCGCGCGGCCGTCTGCAGCTTGAGGGGCACCGAGATGGCCCACTGATTGTTGTTGACGACGAACACCAGCGGCAGCGCGTGCACGCCGGCGAAGTTCATGGCCTCGTAGACGTCGCCCTTGGAGGTGGCGCCGTCGCCCAGCAGGCACACGGCCACGCGCGGCTCCCTGCGGTACTTGAACGCGTAGGCGACGCCGGCGGCGTGCGGGGCCTGCGAGCCCACCGGAACACAGAAGGGGAAATCGTGGGCGGGCCCCGAGGAGCGGTTGCCGCGCTCGTCTCCGCCCCAATAGAGCAGGATCTCCTCCATCCTGACGCCGCGCCACAGCAGCGTGCCGTTGTCGCGATAGGAGGGCAGCAGGGCGTCCTCCTGGCGCATGGCGCTGGCAACCCCGACCGAGACCGCCTCCTGACCGAGCGACACGGCATAGGTGCCGAGCCGGCCGGTGCGCTGCAGCGACACGGCCTTGAGGTCGAAGGTGCGGGTGAGCACCATGGCGCGATAGAGCGCGATGAGTGCCGCGGGATCGGCGGCGAGCTCCGGCAGCGGGGCGATCGTCCTGCCGTCGGCCGACAGATAGGCCCGCCGGCGCACCTCGAAGCGGGCGACCACCGGTAGATCCGCATCAGCCATCGTCGGCCTCCACCCTGCTGCCGCGCGCTGCGCGCACGGACAGCGCGGCAACGATCACGCTTGGAAACGCCGCAACGCCGTCGCCCGTTCCCCGACGCCTGCGCCGGCCCGGTCCGCCCGGCCAAGGGCCGGCACCGCGCCGGGGCGAGGCCATTGTCCGGGCCGGGACTGCGGTCTGCGCTGGGTCCATGGGCCTTTGCCGCGCGCGCAGAGGCGCCGCCGTTCGCCGCACCGGGGCAAGATCAGCGGCGCTCCTCGCCGCCCCCCTCCGGCGCGGGCGCCGTCGGCATGAAGAGCGCGACGGGGAAGTCCGCGGCGTAGCGGCGGCCCTTCGTCCGCGGCTGGAATTGCGGGCGCGGGCCGGGGTCGGGCTCGATCAGCTTGCGATAGAGGTGCCAGGTGGAGTGGCCGAGCACCGGCACCACCACGGCCAGGCCGAGGAAGAAGGGCAGCGAGCCCAGCGCCAGCAGGCCGGCCACGAATGCCGCCCACAGCACCATGGTACCGGGGTTGCGCAGCACCGCCCTGATCGAGGTGACGATGGCGGCGGCCACGCCCACGTGGCGGTCGAGCAGCAGGGGAAAGGACACCACGCTCAGCACGAACGCCAGCACCGCGAACAGGAAGCCCACGGCATTGCCGACGAGGATCAGGTTGTGGCCCTCAGGCGTGGTCAGCACGCGGCGGAAGAACTCCAGCGGCGGGATCGGCTGCTCGTCGGGGAAGTTGGCCGCATAGATGGCGTTGGCCACGGCGAGCCAGACCGCGAAGATGACGAGAAGCAGGAAGCCCAGCGCGGCGATGGCCCACAGCGACGGCGAGTGGAGGATGTCGAAGGCGTGCTTCCAGGAGGTGTCGAGCCCCTGCTCCCGCCGGCGGCTCAGCTCGTAGAGGCCGATGGCGGCGAAGGGGCCGATCAGGGGAAAGCCCGCCGCCAGCGGGTAGAGCAGGGGCACCAGGTCGTAGCCGAACATGGCCCGGCCCAGGGCGATGCCGATCAGCGGGTAGATGAGCGAGAGAAAGATGACGTGGGTCGGCATGGCCCGGAAGTCGTCGAGGCCCCTGGCCAGCGCGTCCCTGAGGTCGGCCGGCCCGATCTTGCGCACGACGGGCAGGCTGCGCACGGGCTCGGTCGGCAGAATGACGTCTGCGTGGGCCATGACCTTCCTCCCTGACTGATTGGCCTGACCGACTGGCGGCCGTTTGGCCGCGCCGGCCCCTCAGCCCGCCGGCACCTGCCCGTCATCCAATCTCCGGCCGTGCCGGGGCGCCGCACCGCGGTGGCGCCCGCGGCCTACCCTCTCAAATGCGGCGGGCGGGTCTCCTGTTCCCCGTCCCGCGGGCGGTGGGCGCCAGCTGCCCGCCCATGCGCTGGGCGATGGGCTCCAGGACCATGCAGGCGCGGTAGGGGCGCTCCGGCGAGGCCCGGTTGCGCCGGTCGCGCTCGGCCTCGGCCGCGCTCTGGCTGTCGTGCCTGGAGACGAGCGCGATGTCCCTCCGGGGTCCGGTCTGCTGAACGACCACCCACGTGTTCAACGGCAGGCTGTCTGTGCGCATCGGGCCTCCTCGACGCTTGCCGGCTAGGCCGGCTCGGCGAGCGGGGGTAGCCGCGGCCCTCACACCCGGCCCCAGTCGCGCCGAGCGCGGGCTCCGGCTCAACTCAGCTTCAGGCTCGCGCGCCGGCGACGCTCGATGGCGCGGCGCAGCGCGGCCTCGGCCACGCCCATCTCCGGCGCCGTGCCGCCGACCGGGTCGTCGAGATAGCAGTGCCAAGCATAGCTCGGCGGGTCGGCGGTCTCGCTGATCGAGCCGATCGCAATCAGGGGATCGGCCGACGCGAAATAGTTCGTGACATGGGTATGAGGGCAGTGGCGTTTGGAGATCACGACGGCCTCCTCGTTCGCGTCTCTCCCCCACCTACTTTAGTCGCACTCTATCACCCTTTCGGCCCTGCGACAGGGAGTGGCTTCGGCACTGCACAACCGGGCCGCGCAGGAGAGGAGGCAGCCGAGTGGAGCGGGCGTGCCCGGGCCCGTAGCCGCGTCGCCGATGCGGGCGCCTTTACGGCCAGCCGATGTCGAGCGCGTCGCGGCGGTGGGCGGCGATGAGGGCCTCGTCGAGGTCGCGGGCCTCGAAGCCCTCGACGAGCTGCAGGTGGGCCTCGCAGCCCTCGCTGCCGGTGTAGGTGAAGCCGTCGGCAAGCAGCGCCACCCAGTGGCCCTCGGGCAGCGTCGCGAGGCGGGCGCGCGGGCTGCCGTCCGGCGCGACGAGGCGGAGGCCGCCGCCGGTGGCCCTGACGCCGGGATGCTCCTGGCCGTTTGAACGGAGCAGCGCTTGGTCTGCGTCACTCGCCTCGCTGCGCACGCCGGTGGCGAGATCCCAGCGGTAGGCTCGTCCCTCAATGTCCTCAGAAACAACTGTTCGGCCATCGGCCGTCACGGCGACGGCATTCACCCCGCCCGCATGCCCTTCCAGCGTGCGCAGCAGCCGGCCGCTGCCCGCCTCCCACACCTTCACCGTCCCGTCGGAACTGCCGCTGACGATCCGCCCGCCATCGGCCGTCACGGCGACGGCATTCACCCAGCCCGCATGCCCTTCCAGCGTGCGCAGCAGCCGGCCGCTGCCCGCCTCCCACACCTTCACCGTCCGGTCCTCACTGCCGCTGACGATCCGGCCGCCATCGGCCGTCACGGCGACGGCATTCACCCAGCCCGCATGCCCTTCCAGCGTGCGCAGCAGCCGGCCGCTGCCCGCCTCCCACACCTTCACCGTCCGGTC
>Ga0209172_10001889_pt1 | contig 40710 bp, 38 predicted proteins | sample LarsenN4metaG_FD_184113 | JGI IMG/M metagenome (GOLD analysis project Ga0209172, IMG submission 184113) | Hot spring sediment bacterial and archeal communities from British Columbia, Canada, to study Microbial Dark Matter (Phase II) - Larsen... ... | reverse complement strand
ATGAACAACAAGGTGAAGGTCATCAGCCACCGCGCCTATGGCTATCAGACCTCCTGGGCGTACATCGCCAACATCTACCACTGCTGTGCTGCTCTCCCGCTACCGTGACACTCTTGGGAGGGGAGCCAAAAAGGGCTTGACAGGCGTCACGGTATCTCAGGCGATCCGGACGAGCACCGCCATCCCGCCGTCCATGTGCATCGGCTTGTGGCAGTGGAGCAGCCAGTCGCCGGGGTTGTGGGCGACGACCTCCACGACGGCCGAGCCCATGTGGGCCTCGACGTCGACCGTGTCCTTGACGAGCGGCGCCGGGTGGCGGACGCCGTTCACCGCCAGGACGCGGAACGACTGGCCGTGCAGATGCATCGGATGGGCTTCGGGGCTCATGTTCCTGAAGCGGATCACCGCGAGCTCGCCCCGCGCCGCGCGCAGGGGATCGATCGCGGGCCACACGTGGCCGTTGATCGTCCAGCGATCGCTGTCCATCATGCCGCCGCTCAGCGTGAGGTCGAAGCGTCGCGTCTCGGCCGTCGGGGCCGGCAGGACGGCGCGCCCCCCGCCGAGACCGTAGTGCCAGAACGCGAGCCCGGACGCGTCGGACTCCGGCGGTGGCGGCTCCGTGGCCGGGGCGCCGTCGTGGATCACCAGCATCCGCTCGCCGGCCGCGGCGTGGCCCGGCTGGGTGCAGTGCAGCCACCAGGCGCCCGGACGGTCGCCGACGAGGACGGCGTCGTAGCGCTCGCTCGGCGCGATCGGGATCGCGTCGACTTCCACGGGCGACTCGAGCGGGTTGCCGTCGGCGTGCGTGACGCGCAGGCGATGGCCCGCGACGTGGACGACGTGGGTGTGCTCGTTGCTGGCGTTGATCAGCCGGAGCCGGACGCGCTCGCCCCGCCGGAGGCGGAGCGGCTCGATCGCCGGATGCGCCTTGCCGTTGATGGTCATGGTGTCGTACGGGGGCTCGTGGGGCGCGCGCCGTCCCATCGTCCCGCCCATGCCCCGGCCGCCCATCATCCCGCGCATGCCGGACATCATCCCGCCCAGGCTGCCGCGCCCGCCCGCGGTCCCCTCGCGCGTCGGCGGCACCGCGGGGCCTGCGCCCGTGGCCCAGTCGTCGAGCACGAGGACCACCTCACGGTCATGGTCGATCGGCTCCGGCGTCCTCGGCTCGATGACGAGCGCGGCCGACAGCCCCAGATCCATCTGCCGGTGCTCGCTGAAGTGCGTGTGGTACCAGCGGGTGCCGGCGGGTCTCGCCTCGAACTCGTAGACGAACGTGTCGCCCGGCGCGATCGGCTTCTGGGTGACGCCGGGGACGCCGTCCATCGCGTTCGGCACGTCGACGCCGTGCCAGTGGATCGTCGTCGGCTCGTCGAGCGAGTTGGTCACGACGACGCGCACCCGCTCGCCCTCGCGGACGCGGATCTCCGGGCCGGGGACCTGGCCGTTGTAGGCCATGGCGGTGACGGTGCGCCCGGGCGCCAGCTCCCACCTGACGCGGCGCGCGTCGAGCAGGATCGTCCGCGGCTCGGCGGCCGACGCCGAACCGACTCCTGATCTCGCGAGGGCGCTCGGCCCCGCGAGGCCCGTGGCCGAGCCGAGGGCGGCGCCCCCTGTTCCGGCCAGCAGGCGGAGGAAGTCGCGGCGGGTGGTCATCGCAGCACATTGTCGCGCAGAGCGGCGGCGGGCGCCGCCGCTCTGGCCGGCTCAGTGGGCGCCGAGGAGCGAGAACAGCTTCAGCGTGCCGGCGAGCAGCGCGAGGGCGACGACCGCGCCGGCGCCCAACAGCAGGGCGCCCCGACGGCGGCGTGCCGGCGGCCTCGCGGCAGACGGGGGCGCCGGCGACCGGAGGATGGCGTACACCGCCTTGAGGTTCTCGGCCTCCCGGGCCTGGCGCTGCAGCTCGCTGAGCGTCGTCATGGCGCCATGATAGGAGCGCCCCCTCCAGGCCACCAAGAAACGCGGGAGCGGCCGTCAGGGCTGGGGAGCGGCCGGGGGCTCCGGCTGCGGCTCCGGCCGGGGCACGGGCCGTGACGGCGCCGGCGGCTGGCGGAGCAGCGCCTGGTCGCGCTCGGCGAGCGAGCGCTCCAGCCCGGCCACGCGCGACTCGAGCGAGCGGGCCCGCGACCGCCAGCGCAGCAGCTTGATCCAGAGGGGTAGCCCCGCGACCAGCAACCCCGTGCCAAGGGATGCGAGGGCCACGGCGGCGACGGGAAGCCCCTCGACCGTCCACGCGAGGAACCGGACGCTCGTGTGGTCGCTGTTCTGGAGCGCGAACACCGCCACGGCGGCGGCGACGAGAGCCACGACCAGGTAGCCGAGCGCCACGTCAGGTCTCGGAGCCGAAGGGCGCGTCGACCGGGCGGCCCGCGACGAGGCCGGGGTACTCGCGCTCGAACGTGGCGACGATCTCGGCGACGGGCACGTCGGCGCTGGCGCCGCGGTGGCGCACGTACTCCATGTGCCGCCGTCCCGCCGCGTCGTAGGGGTGGAACAGCGAGTCGCTCCGGCCGTCGAACTCGAGCGGCAGCACGCCGAACCGCTCGCAGAGCGCGCGATCGAACGCCGGTGTGGCCTTGACCCACCTGCCGCCCACGTGGAGCTCCGTGTAGCCGTGAAAGTAGAAGAGGTCGGTGCCCATGAGGGCGCGCAGCCGGGGCGTGCACAGGTGGTTGCGGACGTCGGCGAACCCGACCCGCGCCGGGATACCGGCGGCGCGCGCAGCCGCGGCGAGCAGCGCCGCCTTCGCCACGCAGAAGCCCGAGCCGCGCGCCAGGCACGCGCTGGCGCGATAGGTGTCGGGGGACCGGAAGTCGCAGTACGGGGTGTAGGCGATGCCGTCGCGAACCGCCTGGTAGAGGCGGACGGCGCGGGCCGTGTCGTCCGCTTCGCCGGCGCAGACCCGGGCGGCGAAGGCGACGACGGCCGGCGCGTCGCTGTCGACGAACGGCGTGGCGGCCAGGTACTCGGGCGGGTCGCCGCGATCGCTCACACCGCCAGTCTACAGGAGCCAGCCTCATGGGGGGATCAGGGGGGCCTTCCGAGGCCCCCCAACAATCAATCGGATCAGGGGGGCCTTCCGAGGCCCCCCGACGATCAATCGGATCAGGGGGGCCTTCCGAGGCCCCCCAACAATCAATCGGATCAGGGGGGCCTTCGAGGCCCCCCGACGATCAATCGGATCAGGGGGGCCTTCGGAGGCCCCCCGACGATCAATCGGATCAGGGGGCCTTCCGAGGCCCCCCAACAATCGATCGGATCAGGGGGCCTTCCGAGGGCGGCGGCCTCCGGGCGCCCCAGGATCAGGACACCAGCCGGTTGCGGCCGGCGCGCTTGGCGCGGTAGAGCGCGGCGTCAGCCGCGCGGATCACGTCGGCGGGGGTGGCCGGCGTACCCTCCGAGTCGGCGACGCCGATGCTGACGGTGACGGCGACGCGCTTGCGGGGGCCGCCGCCCGCGGGGGGCTGCGCCGGCTTCTTGCGCGGCCGGTCCGGTCCCCGCACCGTGAAGTGCGACTCCGCGATCGCTTCGCGCACGGTCTCGAGGTGCGGGATCGCGCGCTCCGCCGTGAGCCCGGGGAAGACGATCGCGAACTCCTCGCCGCCGTAGCGGAAGGCGCGGCCGCCGCCCGCGACGTTCATCAGGGTCGCCGCGACCTTTCGCAGCAGCTCGTCGCCCGCCTGGTGGCCGTACGTGTCGTTGAACTTCTTGAAGTGGTCGATGTCGACCATCCCGACCGCGTAGCGCGGGCCCAGCGAGGCGAGCATCTCGTTCAGCGCTCGCCGGGAGGGCAGCCCCGTCAGCTCGTCGCCGTAGGCCATCGCGTACGAGGTCTCGATCAGCGCGACGGCGAGGACGAGGGCCGCCGTCGTGACGTAGATCGTCGTGCCGAACGCGTCGGCGCCGATGCCGAGGGCGAGGAACGCGGCGACCAGCGCCCACACGAGCCCGCTCTCGGTGGCGCGCGGCCGCAGCGCGAAGCGCGCCAGCGCCAGCGCGAGCGCGATCACGAAGACGAGCGCGGCGGGCCGTCCCGTGCCCGGCCAGGCCCGGCTCGCCGGCTCCGGAAGCCACCGCCACGCCTGGCGCGCGGACTCGGACGTGCCGGGCATCACGAGCAGCACGACGGCGAGGACCTGGAGGGCGATCACCGCGGTCCACAGCTTGACCCGTCGCGAGCGCGCCCCGCGGTCCGGCGTCCACGCCAGACCGGCGAGGTTCAGCAGGACGAGCGCCGCCACCGCGTCGCTCACGCCGCCGCCGGCGAGCACGGGTCGCGAGGCCACCGTCAGCAGGGCCAGCGCCAGGACCACCAGGGCCAGGACGACGCGGACGTTGCCGAACCTCAGCGCCAGCAGGATGCCCGCCGCGATCACGGCCCACGCGGTCATCGTCGCCGCCGGGCGCATGGGCTCGTGCAGCTGCGGGAGGAGAAGGAGGGCGCCGGCGGCTGCGAGGAGCAGCCCGCCGGGAACGAGCAGCAGCGCCGCGCGTCTCACGGTCCCGTCACGTAGCAGCGGCGGTGCCAGACCCCGAAGCCCCGTCTCGGCCGCCGCTTTCCACGACTTTACGCCGTGCCCGCCCCGGCGCCCTCTCCTTTTCTGCCCGGCATGCGCGACGACCCGCGACGCGCTGACACGCGGCCTGACGCCGGCCGCCCGACGCGCGTGGGCTATGATGCCCCGCACGGAGGACGTCACCGTGACCGGTTCCGCCCCGACCGTCGCCGTCGTCGGGCTCGGCTACGGCCGGGCCCACATCGCCGGGTTCCAGGCCGCCGGCTGTCGCGTCGTCGCCGTCTGCCAGCGCGACCGCCAGGCCGCGCAGAAGGTCGCCGGCCATCACGGCATCTCCGCCGTCTTCGACGACTGGCGCCGGATGCTCGACGCGGCGCGCCCCGACATCGTGTCGATCGCGACGCCTCCGCACCTCCACCGGCCCATCGCGCTCGCCGCCTTGGAGCGCGGCGCCCACGTGCTCTGCGAGAAGCCGCTCGCGATGACGGCCGCCGAGGGGCGGGAGATGGCCGAGGCCGCGCGGAAGGCGCGGCGGGTGGCGATGGTCGGCTTCAACTGGCGCTTCACGCCGGCGATGCAGGCCTTCCAGGCGCGGGTCTCCGCGGGCGCGCTCGGGCGCGTCTTCCACGTCGGCGGGTTCTGGAGCGCCGGCGCCTGGGCGAGCGAGAGCGCGGCCGGCACCTGGCGTCACGACCGCGACCAGGCGGGCCACGGCGTCATGGGCGACCAGGGCGTCCACCTGGTCGACCTGATCCGTTCCGCCTTCGGCGAGTTCCGCCGGGTCAGCGCGCAGGCGGGGATCGCCTACGCCGACCGCGCGGCGCCCGGCGCCGGGCACGGCGCGGACACCGAGGACCACTGCGCCGTGCTCGCCGAGCTCGAGAGCGGGGCGCAGGCGTCGTTCGCGGTGACGCGCGTCGCCCGGGGCGTCACGAGCGAGCACGGTCTCGAGGCGTTCGGGACCCGCGGCGGCGTGCGCTACCGGGTCGTGCGCGCGGGCGCCGGGTGGTGGAACGGCGAGCTGTGGGCGAGCGAGGGCGGATCTCCGCTCGAGCGTGTCGAGGTCGCTCCCGCTCCCGGCGAGAGCGGCGAGGGCGCGCCGGCCGACGTCATCGGGCGCGTGACGATCGCGCCGCTGGTCGGGCGCCTGCTCGCCGCGATCCGGGACGGCGCGTCGCCGTCGCCGTCCTTCGACGACGGCGTCCGGGCCCAGGTCGTGCTCGACGCCGTGCAGGAGGCGGTCGCGCGGCGCGCGTGGATCGACGTGCCTCCGGCGCCCTAGCGTTGGATCTGCTGGCGCGGCTGCTGAGGGAGCCGGCCCGGGCGATCGACGCCTCCGACGTCGCCGACTGGTGGCGGCGGTTCTGCGCCCGCGCCCCCGGCGTCGCGCCGCCCGTCGACCGCGCGGTGCTGGGCGGCTTCCTCGCCGGCGGCGTCGGCTTCGCGTTCGCCGCCGGCTACCAGGCGGCGCTGCGCGCCCTCGTGCCGTCGCTTCCAGCCGCGGCCATCGCCTCCTTCTGCGCCACCGAGGCCGGCGGCAACCATCCGCGCGCGATCGAGACCAGGCTGGAGCGGCGGGGGACCGGCCTCGTCCTGAACGGGGCCAAGCGCTGGAGCACCATGGGGACGCTGGCGTCGGTGCTCCTGGTCGTCGCCTCCGAGGGAGAGGACGCCGGCCGCAAGCGCTTCCGGCTCGTGGCGGTGCGGGCGCCGTCGCCGGGGCTCGAGGTGGGCTCGATGCCGCCGCCGAAGTTCGTGCCCGAGGTGCCCCACGCCTCGCTGGCGCTCCGCGACGTGGCCGTCGCCGACGACGCGGTGCTGCCCGGCGACGGCTATACGCGCTACGTGAAGCCCTTCAGGACCGTGGAGGACGTCCACGTCCACGCCGCGCTGCTCGGCTACCTCGTCTCGGCGGCCCGGCGCCTCGGGTTCCCGCGCGAGATCGTCGAGCGGCTCGCCGCCGCCGTCACGGCGACGCGGGCGCTCGCCGCCCTCGATCCCGGCGCCCCCGAGACCCATGTGGCGCTCGCGGGCCTGCTCGCCGACGGAGCGGCGCTGCGCGCCGACGTCGATCGCGCGTGGGCCGGCGTCGAGGGCGCCGAGCGGGAGCGCTGGGAGCGGGACCGGGCGATGTTCGGGGCCGTGGCCGCCGAGGTGAGGGAGCGGCGCCGCCGGCGGGCGTGGGAGGCGCTGGAGTCGGGGGGGCGGGCGCAGGCGTGACCGGCGTGGCGCCCGGTCACCAGGGACGCATCGCGGTCAGCAGCTGACCGGCGTGCAGGGCGTAGAAGACGCTGCGCGCCAGCCGCGGCAGCTCGGGATCGCGCGCGCCCATGATGAGCACCGTGTCGCCGGGGCGGACCTCGCTGAGGACCCACTGCCGCGCCGCCTCGTGGTCCGGGGCGTAGCCGCAGCGCAGCGAGGCGGGCAGGTCGGCGGCCAGGTCCCGGCTCGAGATGTCCCGCGCGACCGTGCCGCCCGCGTAGAAGATCTCCGCGTAGCAGAACCGGTCCCTCGGCCTCAGGATCCTCGGCAGGAGATTCCGCAGCTCGTTGCGGAGGAAGCGCGCGGGCCCGTAGCCGTGCGGCTGGAACACGACCACCACGCGCGGCGCGCCGGCCTGCGCGGTGACGATGGCCGCCCGGATCTTCTCGCCATTGTGGGCGTAGTCGTCGACCACGCGGACGCCGTTGGCCGTCGAGCCGACCACCTCGAAGCGCCGCGACACGCCGGGGAACGACGCGAGCCGGGCCGCCACGAGCCCCGGCTCCAGGCCCAGCTCGAGGCCGAGCATCGCGGCCGCCGCCGCGTTCTCGAGGTTGTGCCGCCCCGGCTGCGGGATCTCGAGCGCCAGCTCGCGTCCGTTCACGTGGAGGACGCCGCGGGCGCGGTCGGGGCCGACGCTGCCGACCTCGAGCCGCGCGTCGGCGCCGGGCGCGACGCCGTACGTCAGCGCCTTGAACCGGCGTCCGAGCGCGGAGGCCTCCGGACATGCGGCGTTGACGAGGAGCCGGCGGCAGTTCTCGGCGAAGGCCGCGAACTGCGGGCGGAGGGCGTCCAGCTCGCCGTGGTCCCGGCTGACGTTGTGGATCAGGCCGATCGCCGCGCGGTAGCCGCCGAGCGTGCCGTCCGACTCGCACGCCTCGGCGACGACCGGCCCGTCCTCGGGACCGGCCATGCACAGGCTGCCGGTGCCCTCGCCGGCGAGGGCCGCGCCGCCCAGGACGGTGGCCGGCGTGCCGGTCGTGCGGAGCAGCCACGCCACCATGCCCGTGACCGTGCTCTTGCCGCTGGTCCCCGCGATCGCGACGCCGGGCTGGCCGGCGCCGACCACCTCGGCGAGCAGCTGGGGGCGCGGCACCAGCTCGATCCCGTGAGCGCGCGCGGCGCGCATCTCCGGGGTGTCGGCCTCGACCGCCGTGGAGTAGACGAAGCGGTCGAGGTCGGCCGCGATGGCGCTGCCGTCGTGGGCGGCGAGCACGATCCCCAGACGCCTGAGCCGGCCGGCGATCTCCTGGTTCTTGCCCTGGTCGAGCGACCGGTCGGAGCCCTGGACCTCGTGGCCGCGGGCCCGCACGAGGCAGGCGAGGGGGTTCATGCCCGCTCCGGCGATGCCGGAGAAGTGGTAGCGCAGGCGTCGCGAGCGGCCGTCGGGAGCCATCGTGGCCCGAAGAGTGCAGCGGCGATGCCAGGCTCGCCGGGCGTCGCCCGCTACAGGGTTCTTCGACTTTAGGGCCGTCCGGCGCCGGACGCCGACTGAATTCCGATCAGGGTGTCACGTGACGTCGCCGCCCTGACACCCGGTGCGCTAGATTCGGGCGCATGACCACGCACCGCTCGCACGCCCGCTCCGGCCACCGCCGCCGCTACGGCAACCCCCGCGACCTGGCCCGGATGATCGCCCGCCAGCTCGACCCCGGCCGCGACGCCTGGCAGAAGCCGGGCGCCGTCGTCCGCGCCCTCGGTCTCCGGCGCGGCGACGTCGTGGCCGACGTGGGGGCCGGTCCTGGCTACTTCACGCTCAGGCTGGCGCGGGCGGTGGGGCCGACCGGCCACGTCTTCGGGGTCGATCCGGAGCCCGTGGTCCTGGACGTCCTCCGCCGGCGGCTGGCCGAGGCGCGCGTCGCGAACGTCACGCCGGTGCTGGGTGCGGCGGAGGACCCGCTGCTGCCGGCGGGACGCTGCAGGCTCGCGCTCACCGTGGACACCTACCATCACTTCGACGACGGCCCCGCCTACCTGAGACGCCTGCGCCGCGCGCTGGCGCGGGGAGGTCGCCTGGCCGCGATCGACTTCGAGCGGCGCGAGACGCCCGTGGGGCCGCCGGTGGAGCACCGCGTGGCGCGCGAGCGGTTCCTCGCCGACGCGCGCCGCGCGGGGTTCGCGCTGGATCGGGAGCACCGTTTCCTGCCCTACCAGTACTTCGTCATCCTCAGGGTGGTCGACGATTGAGATCTCGACATCCGGAGGGGCGAGACGCCCCGGTCGATCACACTGGAGGGGGCGTCTCGCCCTCCAGTGCCTCCCCGGTTCGCGTGGTGGAGCGACGACCGTGGCAGTCTCCCGCCCTTGTTGACTCACGTGGAGGCCGGCAATACGCTACGGCCCCACGAGCGACGGCCTGGAGGCGACCATGACGTGGTCACTGGCCGGCATCATCCGCCGGCACGCGCGCGAGCGCGGCGATCGCACGATGATCACCCACGGCGACCGGACCATCTCGTGGGCCGAGATGGACCGCCGCTCGAGCCGCGTCGCCCAGGCGCTGCTGGCCGCCGGCGTGCGGGAGCAGGATCGCGTGGCGTTCGTCGACAAGAACGGCCCCGAGTACTTCGAGGTGCTCTTCGGCGCCGCCAAGGCCAACGCGGTCACGGTCGCGGTCAACTGGCGGCTCACGCCGTCCGAGATGGCGTTCGTCGTCAACGACGCCCAGGCGCGAGTCCTCGTCGTCGGCGCCGAGTTCCTCCCGCACCTGACCGCCATGGAGGGCGACCTCCACACCGTGAAGAACGTCGTCGTGATCGGGGCGGACCCCCGCCGCGAGTCGTACGACGCCTGGCTCGCGGCGCACCCCGCCAGCGACCCGGGGCGGCTGCCGTCGCCGGACGACGTGGCCATGCAGCTCTACACGTCGGGGACGACCGGGCTGCCGAAGGGCGCGATGCTGACGAGCGAGAACCTCGGCGTCCTCATGCCCAACGCCGGCGGCTGGTGGCGGATCGACGAGACGTCGGTGAACCTCGTCTGCATGCCGCTGTTCCACATCGGCGGCTCGGGCTGGGCGCTCGTCGGCATGGGCTACGGCTGCCACTCGGTGCTCCACCGGGAGTTCGTGCCCCAGGAGATCCTCGAGAGCCTCGAGCGCCACCGCATCACCAACGCGCTCTTCGTCCCCGCGATGCTGCAGTTCCTGTCCGCGGTCCCCGGCGCCGCCGACCGCGACTACCGGGCGCTGCGGTCCATCGTCTACGGCGCCTCGCCGATCACGAACGAGGTCCTGCTCAGGTCCATGCGGACGTTCCGCTGCGACTTCGTCCAGGTCTACGGGCTGACCGAGACGACGGGCGCGATCACCCAGCTCACCGCGTCGGACCACGCCACCGAGGGGCCGCGGGCGCGGCTCCTGCGCTCGGCGGGCAAGCCGTTCCCGTGGGTCGAGCTGCGCACGGTCGACCCCGCCACCGGGCGGACGTGCGCTCCCGGCGAGGTCGGCGAGGTGTGGACGCGCTCGGCGCAGAACTTCAAGGGCTACTGGGGCAAGCCCGAGGAGACGGCGCGGACGATCACCCCGGACGGCTGGCTCAGGACCGGCGACGCCGGCTACCTCGACGGGGAGGGCTACCTCTTCCTCACCGACCGCGTGAAGGACATGATCATCTCGGGCGGCGAGAACGTCTATCCCGCGGAGGTGGAGAACGCCCTCTCCGACCACCCCGCCATCGCGGACGTCGCCGTCATCGGCGTGCCCGACGACCGCTGGGGCGAGACCGTCAAGGCGATCGTCGTGCCGAGGCCCGGCGTCGAGGCGCGGCCCGACGACATCATCGCCTTCGCCCGCGCGCGCCTGGCCCACTTCAAGTGCCCGACCTCGGTCGACTTCGCGACCTCGCTGCCGCGCAACCCGTCCGGCAAGCTGCTCAAGCGCGAGCTGCGCGAGCCCTACTGGAAGGGGCGGGACCGCCGGATCAACTGATCACGCCCGGGCTCCCGGGCCGTCTCCCGCGCCCCTCGATCTCGCTGCCGATGGTGCCGAGCTCGCGCTCGGCGCGCCCGACCCAGCGCTTCATCCCCATCGCGCGGAACTCCTCGATCGACGCCCGGATCGCGGCGGCCGCGGCGCCCCGGCGCCCGGCGCGCGCGTGGAGCAGGCCGAGGTCGAGGCGGCAGCGCGCGGCGAAGGGGCGCATGCCGAGCGTCTCCGAGAGCCGGATCGCCGCCTCGTAGGCGGCCACGGCCTCGCGGGCGGCGGCGCCTGCCTCGGCGGCGTGGGCGTCGCCGAGCACGCGCATGGCCCGGGTCTCGAGGCCGCGGGCGCCCATCGCCCGCGCGCCGTCGAGGGCCGCCGCGGCGCGCTCCCGCGCCTCGCCGGCGCGGCCCGACTGGGCGAGCGCCTCGGCCATCCAGACGAGCCCGAGGACGTGCGGGTAGCGGAAGCGGGCCGCCTCGCAGCGCGCCGTCGCGCGCGCCAGCAGCGCCAGCGCCTCGCCCGGATCCCCGGCGAGGAAGTAGGCGTGGCCGAGCGTGACCTCGGTCATCGCCTGGGTGAGGCGCAGATTGCCCGCCTCGCAGAGGCCGCGCGAGTGCTCGAACGCGGCGACGGCGTCGTGCAGGTCGCCGTGGAACATCGCGAGCAGGCCTCCCGCGAAGTGCGCCTGGGCCAGCGAGTAGAGCTGCGCCGACGCCGTCGCCACCTCGAGCGCCTCGGCGGCCCGCCGTCCCGCCTCCTCGAACTCGCCGCGCTCGGCCAGGCACCAGACGAGCCACGTCCGCGAGAAGACGGCGGGCGGCCCCGCCATGCCGAGCGTCAGTCCCGACACGTCGCCCTCCAGCGCCGCGACCGCGCGGCGGAGGTGGTCGATCGCCGGCTCGTAGTCGCCGAGCGCGTGGTAGACCTGGCCCACGTACTGGTCGGCGACGGCGCCGAGCATGGCGTCGCCGAGCGCCGCGGCCAGCTCCGCGGTGCGACCGCCCGCCTCCAGCGCGGCGCGCGCCTCGCCGACGGCCCAGAGCGAGTTCGTGGACGCGGCCGAGATGCGCCCGAGGCGCACGCGGTCGCCCAGCCGGGTGGCGAGGGCCTCGGCCTCGGCCAGGTGCGGGAACATCGCGGGCAGCTCGCCGAGGATGAACAGCGCGTTGCGGAGGTCGAGGTGGAGGTCGGCGCACTGGGCGAGCACCTCCGGGCTCTCGGGCAGCCGGCGCGCGGCCTGGAGGCCTTCCTCGAAGCGCGCCGCCGCCTCGCGGTACGCCGAGCGCGACGCCGCCTTGCGGCCGGCGCGGCGGAGGTGGCGCAGCGCCGCCTCCCACAGCTCGGCCCGCAGCGCGTGGTGCGCGAGGCGCTCCACCTGCTCGTCGAGCCGGTCGGCGTGCGAGCGGGTGATGGCGTCGACGATCGCCGCGTGCAGGGCGCGGCGCCGCTCGTGGAGCAGGCTCTGGTAGGCGACCTCGTGGGTCAGTCCGTGGCGGAACGCGTACTCGACGGCGGGGAACAGGCGCGCCTCGTGGAGGAATCCGCCGGCGCGCAGCCGCTCGAGGCCCCGGCGCACCTCCTCCTCCGGCTGGCCGGCCACGGCCACGAGCAGCGCCGGCGGCACGTCGGCGCCGACGACCGCCGCGCACTGGAGCAGGTGCTTGTCGGCGGGCGGCAGGCGGTCGATGCGCGCGGCGAGCAGCGCCCGCACGGTGGGCGGCACGTGGACGTCCGGCAGCGCGCGCACGAGCCGGTAGGCGCCGGCGTCGCCCTCGAGGAACCGCTGCTCGACGAGCGTGCGGACCGACTCCTCCAGGAAGAAGGGGTTGCCCTGCGTCCGCTCGACGAGGAGGCGCTTGAGCGGCGTCAGCGAGGCGTCGGGCCCGAGGAGCGCGTCCAGCAGCGCCATGGCGCTCGCGGGCGCGAGCGGCTCGAGGACGATCGACGCCACGTGCGGCCGCGCTGGCCAGGGCGGGCGGTACTCGGGACGGTACGTGAGCAGCATCATGATGCGCGCCGACGGCAGCCCCTCCAGCATCGAGCCGAGCATCGCCTCGGTCTCGGAATCCACCCAGTGCAGGTCCTCGATCACCACCAGCAGCGGGCGCGCGCGGCTCTCGCGGACGGCGAGCCGCTGGAGCGCGAGCAGGGTCTGCTGCCGCCGCTGGCCGGGGTCGAGGTCGTGCCAGCCCGACTCCTCGCCGGCGGCGTCGAGCAGCGCCAGCACGGCGGCCAGCGACGAGGCGAGCGCGGGGTCGAGGCCGAGCATCGTGCGGGTGACCGTGTCGCGCACCCGCTCGCCGTCGTCGCCCTCCTCGATGCGGAAGTAGCGCCGCAGGAGCTCCACGACCGGCAGGTACGGCGTGCTCCTGCCGTGGGCGAGCGCGGCGCCCTCCAGCACGAGCCAGTCGCGGACGGCCTCGCCGTGGACGCACTCGTGCACGAGCCGCGACTTGCCCACGCCCGGCTCGCCGACGACGGTGACCGCGCAGCCCCGGCCCAGCCGGGTGCGCTCGAGCGCGTCGGCCAGCGTCCGCAGCTCGTCGCCGCGCCCGACGAAGCGGCTCAGGCCGCGCGCGGCGGCCGCCTGGAGGCGGCTGCGCACCGGGCCGACGCCGGTCAGCGCGTACGCCTCGACGGGCTCGGCGAGCCCCTTCACCGCGACCAGGCCGAGCGGCTTCACCTCCACGAGCCCCTCGACCAGCCGGAGCGCGTCGGCCGTGAGCAGCGTGGTGCCGGGCTCGGCGGCCTGCTCCATGCGCGCGGCGAGGTGGGTGGTCTGTCCCACCGCGGTGTAGTCCATCTTGAGGTCGCTCCCGATGGAGCGGACGACGACCTCGCCGGAGTGGAGCCCCACGCGGATGCGGACCGGCACGCCGTGGGCGCGCCGCACCTCCTCGGCGTAGCGGCGCACGCTCTCCTGCATGCGGATCGCGGCGAAGCAGGCGCGCGCGGCGTGGTCCTCGTGGGCGACCGGCGCGCCGAAGAGCGCCATGATCCCGTCGCCCATGACCTGGTTCACCGTGCCCTCGTAGCGGTGGACGGCCTCCATCATCCGCTCGAGGACGGGGTCGAGGATCGCCCGCGCCTCCTCGGGGTCGCGGTCGGCGAGCAGCTCCATCGAGTCCTTGACGTCGGCGAACAGCACCGTGACCTGCTTGCGCTCGCCGGCGAGCTGCGCCCGCACGTCGAGGATCTTCCGGGCGAGATGGGGGGGCGTGTACTCCGCCGGCGAGGCGGCGCCGAGCGGGACGGCGGCCGGCGCCGCGGCGAGCGCTGCGCCGCAGCCGCCGCAGAAGCGGTCGGCGTCGTCGTTGGCGAAGCCGCAGGCGGGACACGCGCGGGGCAGGCGCGCGCCGCACTCACGACAGAACCGCCGGCCGGCCTGGTTGATCGCGCGGCAGCTCGTGCACGTCGTGAGCGAGGCCATGAGGACGGCGCCATCATGCCGGGCGCGGCGCGCGCCCGCAAGCGCCGCGTCGGCGGCGCGCGGTGTAGACTCGACCCCGTGATCGCCGCCGCGCTCGCGCTGCTCCTCGCGATCCTGCCGTGCGCGGCCGCCGCCGCCTCCGAGACCGGCCTGTCGGGCGCCGAGGGCCATCCGCGCTCGCGGTTCCCCCTCGCCCTCCACGCCGCGCCGACGGGCGACGCGGCCCTCGACGACGCCGTGCGCCGCGCCGTCGGCGACTGGAACGCGGTGGCGCGCGCGGCTCTCGGCGTCGACGCCTTCGCCGCGGCCGGCCGCCCGGAGGACGCCGCGGTGCTCGTCACCGTCGAGCGCGCGGCATCCGCGGACCACATGGGCCAGGCGCACGTGACGTCGTCGGGCGGCGTGATCGCGCTGCCCGTCCGCGTCGTCGTCGCCTGGCCGGCGGCCCGCGGGCAGACCTCGCGGGAGACGCTGCTCTACCAGGTGACGGCGCACGAGCTGGGCCACGCGCTCGGGCTCCGCCACGTCGCCGACCCGCGCTCGCTGATGTGCTGCGTGGAGGGCGGCGTGGACCTGCGCGACGCCGGGACGCGCGCGGCGTACGTCGCCGCGCGGCGGAATCCCGACCTCGCCACCGTGCAGCCGCAGCTCGCCGCCCACTACGAGCGCTACTGGCGGTCGCGCGGCGAGTGACGGGCGCGGCGCTGACGCCGCCCGCGGGCTGGAGTAGAGTAACGCCGACTTCCGACAGGAGGAGCGTCATGGCCCGCAAGCCCCAGGCACCGACCTCGCGCCCCGCGGCGCCCTCGAGCGCCGCCGACCCCCGCCACCGCTGGGACCGCCCGCTCCAGGCCCCGGGCCACATGCAGGTCGACTTCGAGGAGCGCGTGGACTTCCGCCGGCTCAACGCCTACCGGCTGGCCCGCGTGCGCCACGCGCTGGCGGGCTCGGGGCTCGGCGCGCTGCTCCTGTTCGACCAGCACAACATCCGCTACGTCTCGAGCACCGTCATCGGCGAGTGGGCGCGCGACAAGCTCACCCGCTGGTGCCTGCTCACCGGCAACGGCGAGCCGTGGGTGTGGGACTTCGGCTCGGCGGCGCGGCACCACCGGCTCTACGCGCCGTGGATCCCCGAGCGGCAGTCGCTCGCCGGCATGGTGGGCATGCGCGGCGCCGTGTCCCCGAAGGCGGGGCTCTTCCGCCAGGCCGCGCAGGAGATCAGGGGCATCCTCCAGGCGGAGGGCGTCGCCGGGATGCCGCTCGGCATCGACGTGGTCGAGCCGCCGTTCCTGTTCGAGCTGCAGAACGCCGGCGTGGAGGTCCGCGACGGCCAGCAGGTCATGCTCGAGGCGCGCATGATCAAGAGCCACGACGAGCTGACGCTGCTCAACATGGCCGCGGCGATGGTGGACGGCGTCTACCAGGACATCTACGAGGCCCTCAAGCCCGGCGTGCGGGAGAACGAGATCGTCGCGCTCGCCACCCGGCGGCTCTACGAGATGGGCGCGGACTGCGTGGAGGCCATCAACTCGATCTCCGGCGAGCGGTGCAGCCCGCACCCCCACAACTTCACCGACCGCCTGATCCGCCCCGGCGACCAGGCCTTCTTCGACGTCATCATGTCGTTCGTCGGCTACCGGACGTGCTACTACCGCACGTTCAACGTGGGGCGCGCCACGAAGGCCCAGGTGACGGCCTACAAGAAGGCGCGCGAGTGGATGGACGAGGCGATCGCGCTGATCAAGCCCGGCGTGACGACCGACAAGATCGCCCGCGCCTTCCCCAAGGCGCAGGAGATCGGCTTCGACAGCGAGATGGCGGCGTTCGGGCTCAACTTCTGCCACGGCATCGGGCTCGGCCTCCACGAGCGGCCGATCATCAGCCGGCTCAACTCCTTCGACGACCCGATGGAGCTGGAGGCCGGGATGATGTTCGCGGTGGAGACGTACTGCCCCGCCGCCGACGGCGTGTCGGCCGCCCGCATCGAGGAGGAGGTGATCGTGACGCCGGCCGGGGCGCAGATCATCACGCTGTTCCCGGCCGACGAGCTGCCGATCGCCAGCAAGTACTGACGGCCGCCCGGTTCTCCCTGTCAGGCCACTTTGTCCCGCCCCGGCGCGTTCTGACAGGAGAGCCGGTCGCGCGCGGGCCGAAATCCGGCGTTCCGCGCGGGGTGCGCTTGGCACCGCCCTCGCATCCCCGCGCCACGCCGGAGGCTTCGATCATGCTCTCTCGCGCGCGCAGGACCCCGCCGCCCCCGCCGCTCCACTTCCCGCTCCGCAAGCTGGCGCTGTGCCTCGACTGCGATGCCTGCTTCGAGTTCGGGCCGCCCACGTGCCCGGCGTGCGGCAGCGAGACGCTGGCGCCGCTCGCCCGCTTCTTCCAGCCGGCGATGCGCCTGTCGCGGCTGCTGCGGCGCGACGCCTCGAACGGCGAGACCGACGCGAGGAGCCGGCGCCAGCTCTTCATCGTGGCGCGCGACCGCGAGAAGCTCTACGAGTACGTCAAGCGGGCGTTCGCCGACAACCCGACCGTGCAGGTCGTGCTCGACCGGCGGACCGGCGATCGGCGTCGCGGCTCGATGCCCCGGCTCCCCGACCGGCGCCGCGGCGACCGGCGCTCGCGCGACGTCACCGGCCAGCTCCGCGCGCTCGGCTGGGCGATCGTCCTCTGCGACATCGCGCGCGAGGACGAGCGCCAGCGCGTCACGCGAGGCCCGGGCGCCGGCGCTCCTGCTCCCTGAGCGCGCGCCGGAGGATCTTCCCCGGCGCCGTCTTCGGGGTCGCGTCCACGAACGCGATCTCGTGCAGGGTCTTGTGGCCGGCGAGCCGGCCGCGGGCCCACGCGAGCAGCGCCTCCGCGGTCGGCGCGGGATCGGCGCGCACCACAGCGGCGGTCGGGACGGCATGAGCGCGGGCACGGGACCTCGCCGGGGCGGCCGCGGGGGGTCTACGGGCCGGGTCGAGGGAAGCGGCGGAACAGCACGACGATCCAGAGGGCGACGAACCCGCCGTAGGCGAGCATCAGCGCCCAGAACGCCGCGGACGGCAGCCGCGGCTCCGGCGCCAGGTTGGCGCGCAGCACCAGCTCGGTGACCGCCACGATGAAGACCAGCATCGCGCAGGCGAACCACGCGAAGTGCTCGTGGAGGAACCCGAGCGTCGCGCTGCGACGCTCGGGCGCCAGCCAGTGCGCGCGGTGGGGGATGTTGATCACCGACGGCCACGCGGCGGCGAGGGCCGGCACGCCGAACGCGAAGACCGCCGTCAGCGCCACGACCGCCAGGTAGACGACGAAGAAGGCCGTCTTCGACGACCAGCCGCCCGGCTCGCCGGCGAACCCGAACCGGGCGACCATCGGGTCGGGCAGGAGCGGGAAGCGGTAGGCCCAGTGGACGATCGCGAGCACGAACAGGACCGCGAACAGCAGCCGCGGCAGGCCGCTCCGCCGCGCCGGGTCGGCGGGACGGAGAGGGCCGGGCGCCTTCATGCCGAGGGCGCGGCGCCGCGCATGCCGAACGCCTAGCATGCCGGCACCGCCTCTGCAACCGGCCTCCGGTCCGGATCCCGCGGCGCTGGAGGTCGCCGCCAGCGCCGCGCCGGGGATCGCGCTGCGGGCGTGGGGGATCGCGCTGCGGGCGTGGTTGACCGCCGGCCGGGGCGCCTGGACAATCCACGCGAGGGGGACCGCGATGCCGGGATGGAGGAAGAAGGCCGGACTGCCGTCGCGCGAGCAGGCGCTGCCGGGCCGGGCGGCGCGCATGCCGCTGCCCGCCGCCCACCACGTGGTCGGCCGGCCGCTCGTCCCGCCGTTCCCGGAGGGTCTCGAGCGAGCCGTCTTCGGTATGGGCTGCTTCTGGGGCGCCGAGAAGCTCTTCTGGAGCCTCCCGGGCGTCCACACGACCGCGGTCGGCTTCGCGGGCGGCTACACGCCGAACCCGACGTACGAGGAGGTCTGCACGGGCCTCACGGGCCACGCCGAGGTCGTGCTGGTCGTCTTCGACCCGCGGATCCTCGGCTACGAGGCGCTGCTGCGGGTGTTCTGGGAGAACCACGACCCCACGCAGGGCATGCGCCAGGGCAACGACGTCGGCACCCAGTACCGATCGGTGATCCACGTCCACTCGGCCGAGCAGCGCCGCGCCGCCGAGGTCACGCGCGACGCGTACCAGCCGCGGCTCGCGGCGGCCGGCTACGGTCGCATCACCACGGAGATCGTCGAGGCCCCCGAGTTCTACTACGCCGAGGATCATCACCAGCAGTACCTCGCGAAGAACCCGTGGGGGTACTGCGGCATCGGCGGCACGGGCGTCGCCTGCCCCGCCGCCGCGGCCGCGCGCCGGGCCTGACGCCGGGCCGCGCTGGTTGACAGCGCGACGGCCCTCGCGGATAGTGCGTCGGACCCCCGCCGTGCGGGGGGCGGGAGGCGCCATGGAGCAGTCCCGCGTGATCCGGCTCGACGCCCGGCCGGAGCCCATCGCCATCGAGACGGACCGCGCCGCGCTCGTCGTCGTCGACATGCAGAACGCCTTCGTGAGCCCGGGCGGGATGCTCGACCAGGCGGGCGTCGACGTCTCCGGGGCGCCGGCCGTCCTCGCCGCCGCGCAGCGGACGATCGACGCCGCCCGCGGGCTCGGGCTGCCCGTCGTGTTCCTGGCCATGGGCTACCCGCCGGATCTCTCGACGGCCGGCGGCCCGCTGTCGCCGAACCCCCGCAAGGAGCTGGCGCTCGTGCTCATGGAGCGGAAGCCGGAGACGCGCGGCACGCTGCTCACCTGGGGCACGTGGGACGCGGAGATCGCCGACGCCGTCCGGCCCCGGCCGGGGGACACGGTGATCCGCAAGCAGCGCTACAGCGGCTTCGCGGGCACGCCCCTCGACCAGGTGCTCCGCTCGCGCGGCGTGAGGTGGCTCGTCGTCGCCGGCGTCGCGACCAACGTGTGCGTGGAGTCGACCGTGCGCGACGCGTACTTCCACGAGTACTGGCCGGTCCTCGTCGCCGACGCCACGATGCCGGCGGGGCCGCCGTCGCTCCAGGACGCCACGCTCTTCAACGTGGAGCGCTTCTTCGGCTGGGTCACGACTTCCGACGCGCTCGCGCGCGCGGCGGACGCCGCCGGCGCGACGGCGGCCGCGCGGGCCGCCGCAGGCGCGATGAAAGGGGCAGGACGATGAACAGGGGACGGTGGGTCAGGCTCGTCGTCGCGGCGGCGGTGATCGGCGCGCTGGCGGCGGGCACGCACCTGGCGGGCGCCCAGCCGGCGCCCTTCAAGATCGGCGTCCTCGGGCCGCTCACGGGCGGCGCCGCCGTGCTGGGGACCGGGGAGGTCAACGGCATCAAGCTGCGGCTGAAGGAGCTCGACTACCAGCTCGGCGGCCGCAAGGTCGAGCTGATCGTCGAGGACGACGCCGGCGACCCGAACACGGGGCTCACGAAGGCGCGGAAGCTGGTGGAGCGGGACAACGTGGACGTGATCCTGGGCCCGCTGCTCAGCCACGTCGTCGCCGCCGTCCAGGACTTCATCGGCCAGAAGGGCGTGCCCCAGATGCCGTTCGTCGCCCAGCCGCCCGAGAACGCGAAGTACCCGACGACGCTCATCCCGAGCTGGAACGCCGTGCAGATCGGGCGGATGATGGGCCAGTACGCCTACCAGAAGCTCGGCTACCGGAAGGCGAACATCGTCGTCTCCAACTACGTCTTCGGCACGCGGGCGGCCGACGGCTTCCGCGCCGGCTTCACGGCCGCGGGGGGCACGATCGTCAAGGAGGTCTTCCCTCCGCTCGGCACGGCGGACTTCGCGCCGTTCCTCGTCGGGCTCCCGGCCGCGGACGCGGTCTTCTCGTTCTTCCCCGGCGCCGACGCCGTCCGCTACGTGAAGGCGCGCCAGGAGTACGGCCTGCACGACAAGCAGCCGCTGCTCGCCATCATCAGCACGGTGGAGGGCATGCTGCTGCCGGCGCAGGGCGACGCCGCGCTGGGCGCGATCGCGATCACGCACTACCTGGAGGACTTCACGATCCCGGCGAACAAGGCGTTCGTCGCCAACTACACGAAGGAGTACGGCAAGCCGCCGCTCGGCTACTACCCGGCGCTCGGCTACACGCTGGTCCAGGTGCTCGAGGAGGCGATGAAGCGGACGGGCGGCAAGGGCGGGCGCGCCGAGCTGCTGGACGCGATGAAGCGCGTCGACTTCCAGAGCCCGCAGGGGCGCTTCCGGTTCGACCCCGACAAGCGCTACCCGATCATGGATTACTACGTGGTCAAGGTCGTCAAGAAGGACGGCAAGCTCGGCTACGACGTCGTCGACGTCCTGAAGGACGTCCGCCCCGAGTAGCGCCCGTGGCGCGCGGCCGCGTCAGGCGGTGGCGGGCAGCTCCACGCCCAGCGCCGCCAGGCGCGGCCGCACGCGCGCCGTGAGCAGCCCGATGCGGGCGAGGTTGGCCACCATCGAGGCGTGCATGTCCCGCCGGAAGTACTTCCGGAACAGCGCGTAGTCGCTGCGGGCGGCCACGTCCCGGCGATACGAGCGCACCTCGCGGATCTCCGCCTCGGAGAACCCCAGGTCCCGGTAGGGCTCGACGGGGAAGAACCCCGTCAGCGTCTTCTCGATGGCGTCGCAGGCGAAGTCCTCCATCTCGCGGCGCTCGGCGGCGGAGGCGCCGGCGACGACGTCCGGCAGCGCGAGCATGCCGAAGCCCATGTGGCGCGACTCGTCCTGGAGGATGCGGCGGCACACGTCGCGGAGCAGCGGGTCGTGGGCGGCCTCGGCCATCATCTTGAAGAGGGCCACGGCGAACGTCTCGGCCACGAGCTGGAGCCCGATCGTCTTCAGGTACCACCGGCCGTCGCCCAGGATCACGTCGAAGAGGCCCCGCTCGTTGTCGGGCATGGGGTAGTGCAGGCCGCCGAGGCGGTGCTGGAGGTAGCGCTCGAGGACCTCGTTGTGGCGCGCCTCGTCCATCACCTGCGTCGCCTGGAAGAACTTGTGGTCGGCGCCCGGCACGATGTCGACGAGCTGGCTGCACGCCAGCATCGCGCCCTGCTCGCCGTAGACCAGGACCGACAGCCGCCACGCCGTGATCCGCCGGTTGAGCTCCACGCGGTCCCGCTCGCCCAGCCGCTCCCACAGCGGGCCGCCGTGGACGTCGACCAGCTCGTCGGCGAGGACCCGGCCGTCGTCGGGCTCGGGCGTGTCCCAGGCGATGTCGCGCGAGGCGTTCCACTGGTCGCGCTTGGCCTTCTCGTAGAGACCCCGCATGTCCTCGGCGCGGACGGCGTAGTCCAGCTCGAACGTCGTCTCGACGGTGCTCGCGATGCGCCAGGGATCCATGGGCACGGCCTCCGAAACCGGTGGGTATCGTTCCTGTACTCGTCGGTTTTACCACCGGCTCCGGGCGGGGGTCAAGGTAGACTCCCGGGCGTGGGGGCCCGGCAGCAGGCCGTGCGCGAGCAGATCCTCCGCGCCGCCGCCGATCTCTTCCGCGAGCGCGGTTACCGGGCCACCACCCTCGACGACATCGCGGCCCGGCTCGGCATGTCCAAGGCCTCGCTCTACCGGTACTTCCGCGCCAAGGAGGAGATGCTCGCCGCCATCTCGCGCGAGACGATCGAGCGCTTCACGCGGCGGCTCGACGCCGTGCTCGCCGCCGACCTGGCGCCCGACGAGAAGCTGCGGCGGATCGTGCGCGAGCACGTGCGCGCCGTCATCGCCGACCGGGCGTTCCTCACCGTGTTCTTCGGCGAGGAGGCGAGCCTGCCGCCGCGCCTGGCCCGGGCCATCGCCGCGCGGAAGGACCGCTACGACAAGCGCGTCGAGGCCGTGGTCGTCGAGGGGATCCGGCGCGGCGTCTTCCGCGACGTGCCGCCGCGGCTCGTCGTCTACGGCGTGCTCGGCATGCTGAACTGGCTCCACAAGTGGTACGACCCGCGCGGCCGCTGGAGCGGCGACGACGTCGCGGCCGCGTTCCTCTCCCTCGTGGAGGAGGGGCTCGTGCGCCGCGCGCGGGGCGGCGCCCCGCTCGCCCGCCGCCTCGCGCGGCTCAGGCGGGAGCTGGCCGGCCTCGAGCGCGCGCTCTGACCGCGAGCGCGACGCGCGGCTGACCGCCAGCGTGTCCTTTCGAGCGCGGGCTTCGCCCGCGCAATCGATCGATCGCCTCCGTCGACGATCTCGCGCTGCGATCGCCGCGGTCGCGACGCCGCCACGGTTCGTACGGACGTTCACAGTCGCGCGCGATTCGGGGTTGACGTCGCGCCGCGCGTCGGCCACCATCCGCGCTCCGATGTTCGTCGCGAGCGCTCCGACGACGATGGAGACGTCGACACGAGACCCGCCGCGACGCGCGGCTCCGCGCTTCTCAATCCTGCGAAAGCGTCCGTGCTGAACGTCCCAGGGAAGGGAGCCGTGCCATGGAGCAGTCGTTCTCTCCGCTGAGAATCTTCGCGATCGCCCTCCTGATCCTCGCCGCGGCGGCGCCCGCTCACGCCGCGATCGTGGGCAACGACGCCTGCCCGGGCGAGGAGGTCTTCTTCAATCCCGGCAACGGCGAGGACATCATCGTTCCGCCCGGCTACCGGGTCGAGGTGTTCGCGAGCGGCCTGAACTTCCCGGCCGGCATCGCGTTTCGCGGCAACCGGCTGCAGTGGGAGGCCTACGTGACCGAGACGGGCACCGGCCTGCCCGGGCGCTGCAACGGCGCCGAGTTCTTCAGGGACCAGACCGGCGTGCCGGACTCCGAGAATCCGTTCCTGCCCCAGGTCCGGGTGCTGAACCAGGCCGGCAGCACGGTCCGCGTCCTCGGCCGGCCGCCGTCGGTGGCCGTCCGGGAGGCGCCGGCGTACCTGCACGCCCCGACCATCGGCATCGCGTTCGAGCGCGAGCTGTTCGCGGGCGGGCGCCTCTTCGTCACCGACTCCCGCCAGGGGGTCCGCGGCGCGCTGGGGCCCAAGAACTCCTCGCGCGTGGTCGAGCTGGATCCCCAGACCGGCCACCTGACCGAGCTGATCGTGAACCTGCCGACCGGCGACCATCCGACCGAGCAGATCACCGTGAAGCACCGGACGCTCTACTGGTCGCAGGGCTCCGTGACCAACTCCGGGGTCGTCGGCCACGACAACGGCGCGCCGGTCGGCGGGCCGCCGGACTTCGCCGGCGAGATCCAGCGCGAGATCCCCTGCGAGGACATCATCCTCAGCGGCAACAACTCCGACTCCGGCGACGGCCACGTCACGGGCGGCTTCCTGCCGCACGGCGTGCCCGGCTCGGCCGGCCAGTTCGTGCCCGCCTTCTCCGGCGCCGCGCAGGTCGGCATGTGCACGGGCGCCATCCTCGCCGCCGACCTCAGCGATCCGCAGGGCACCGTGCGTCCCGTGTCGTGGGGCTACCGCAACCCGTTCGGCATCCGCTTCGCTCCCGACAACCATCCGCTGCGCGGCGCGCTGCTGGTGACCGAGAACGGCGAGGACGAGCGCGGCGCCCGGCCGACCAACAACGCCCCGGACCGTCTCGCGGTCACGCCGGCCAGGCACCACGCCGTCCACGGCACGCTGGACTTCCACGGCTGGCCGGACCGGTTCGGCTTCCTCAACTCGACCCAGGCGCTCTTCACCCCCATCGGCGGCCCCGCCGACGACAACCCCGCGGCCGCCGGCCAGCCGGTGCTGCCGCTGCTCCAGAAGTTTCCGCAGCCGCCGATCGCGCCGCTGGCGATCGAGCCCACGGACGTCGCCGCGGTCGGGCTCGACTTCGTGCCGCGCACCTTCGCCGGCAACGGCAACCCCGGCGACAAGGTCAACACCGGCGACGCGCTGATCACGCGCGAGGGCGACTTCGGCTTCTCGCCGAAGAACGGCACGCCGATCGAGGGTCACGACATCGAGCGGGTGCAGTTCCTGCGCGACGGGCGGATCATCCTCGAGCGGTTCGCCTTCAACTGCCGGGCCGCGAACCAGGTGACGGACCCCGACGGCCAGAAGCGGTGCACGCAGGCGGAGGACCAGGCCTTCGTCGCCGAGATCCGCGGCATCAACCGGCCCGTCGACGGCAAGTTCGGCCCCGACGGCGCCTTCTACCTGGTCGACTACGGCGCCGTCCGGGACTTCGGGCGCGCCACGCCGGCCAGCGCGTTCAACAATCCCGCCGACGCCCCGCTGGTCCAGATTCCCAGGACCGGAGTGATCTGGAGGATCTACAAGGACTAAGGACTGATGGATGCCCGGGGGCCCCGGAACGCCCCCGGCCGCCGACGCTCGGCCGCCCCGGCGAAGGCCGGGGCGGCCCCCGGCGTCGCCGGAAGGAGACGCGATGAGATCGTCGATCCGCCCCAACGTCACCGCGTGGGTGACCGCGCTCGTCGTGCTCGCCGCGGCCGCGCCGGCCTCGGCGGCGCTGATGTGTCATGCGGCGGGAGGCTCGAGCGACCGGCTCGCGGCCGTCACCGCCCGGGCCTCGGCGACGTTCCTCGAGGCCGCGAGCCAGGCGATGCTCGCCTACCGCGCCCTCGAGACCGCGTCGACGTCGTTCGTCGAGCACCGCGAGCGGACGACCGCGCTGCTCGACGCCGCCATCGCCGCGTATCGCGAGGCGCTCGCGCTCACCGACGACCTGGCGCGCGCCGACGAGTTCCTCCGGGCCCGGCCCTTCGAGCGGCTCCGCGTGACCTTCGGGATCTCGCCCGGCTCGCTGAGCGCCGTCCGCTGGGAGATCATCGCGCGCACGGCGCGGACGGCGAGGACGCCGGCCGCCGATCTCCTCGGCGTCTGCGTCGCCGGCGCGGAGACGCTCAAGGCGACGCTGGGGGAGGTGAAGCCGGAGACGGCGACCGCGCAGATCCGCCGGAGCGCCGTCACGTGGACCCAGGTCCTCACCCACGGCGGGCTCGTCTCCGACGCGTTCGACCCCTCGGTGCGCTGAGGCCTCGCCGGCCGCGATCGCGCGGAGCGACTATCCCGTCCGGCCGCGCGGGCCGGTCGCCAGCAGGAAGGCGACGAGCGCCGCCAGGCCGAGCGCGATGAGGGTGGCGGCGGTGGCGTAGATGGCCAGGTAGGAGCCCGTGAGGTCGTAGAGAGCGCCGGACGCGAACGGCCCCGCGGCGGCGCCGGCGCTGTTGAGGAGCACGAGGACGCCGAAGACCGCGCCGAAGCGCGACGGCGGCGCCAGCCGCGGCACCAGCAGCGCGACGACGACCGCGCGGGTGCCGAGCGGCAGGAAGACCAGCGCCACGTACGTCCACGCGAGCAGCCGGCCCGGGTGGAACTCGAGCCCGACGAGGGCGAGCGTCCCGAGCAGGGACATCGAGAGCACCACGAGCCCCGACGCCGGCGCGCCGAAGCGGTCGGCCGCGAGCCCCACCAGCGCCCTGCCGGAGGTGGACAGCAGCCCGCCCACGGTCAGCATCGCCGCGGCCTCGGCCGCCGGGAAGCCGAGCGCCGCGAAGTACAGGGCGTGCTGCGTCGTCGCCAGGTAGCCGACGAGCGGCGCCATCGAGAAGACGAAGGCCAGCGCCCAGAAGGGGAACGACCGGAGCAGCGGCCACACCGCCGCGCCCGGCGCCGCGCGCTCCGCGGCCGGCGCGCGCCGCCGCGGGTAGACCGCGGCGACGGCCGGCACGAGGAGCAGCACGAGCCCGACGTAGCAGCCGAGGGTGACGCGCCAGCCGAGCAGCGAGATCGCCCACTGCGCGGGGCCGGCGAGGACGTAGCCGGCCATCGAGCCCGAGAACGCGATGCCGGTCGCGAAGCCCCGGCGCCGCACGTACTCGCTCGCGATGACGGCCGCCTGCGTCACCATCCCCGTGCACCCGACGCCGATGCCGCCTCCGACGCCGACCGAGGCGACGAAGAGCGGCAGGCTCGGGGCGAGGGCGCCGCCGAGGAGGCCGAGCGCGGTGGCCGAGAGCCCGGCGACGACGATCGTGCGGGGACCGAGGCGATCGAGCATCTGCCCGGCGAGCGGGCTGAGCGCCGCGCCGACCAGCCAGAAGACGCTCACGGTCGACGCCGTCGCGGCGCGCGACGCCTGGAACTCGGCGAGCAGGGGCGGGAAGAAGACGGGGAACGTGTTGCCGATGCCCGAGACGAGCGCCATCGTGACGAAGGCGAGCCAGAGGCGGGGGCTCGCAAAACTCTCGCGGGGCTCGGTCACGGTCGCGTCATTCTATCCGCATGTCCATCCCGCCGCCCGGGAACGCCGGCGTCCGGGCTGCCGTCGCGGCCGCGGCGCTTGTGCTCGCGGCCGGGGCGCCGGCCGCCGCGCGAGAGGCGTGCCGGATCGACGGCCAGGTGCACCCGCGCTTCTCGCTCGACGTGTTCGTCGACGGCGAGCAGTTCCGCCGGATCGGGGCGAAGCCGGGCCGCGTGAAGATCTTCCTGTACGCCCTGCTCGCGCGCGGCGCGACGACCGGCGGCCACACCGTGCGCGTCGACCACAGGGTGCTGGACGAGGCCCGGGCCGGCGGGCGCGCCGGCCCCTCGTTCCGCGTGCGCGTCCACTGCGTGGTGTACGCCGAGGGCAAGGCGGTCCGGAGCCGCGAGCTGGTGCGGCTCGACGGCCCGGCGGCCCCGTTCCCGGAGACCGGGACGACGGGGTCGCTCGAGCGCCGCTACGAGATCGCCACCCTCCTCACGTGGTACAGGGCGATGCCGGCGGCGACGGCCACGTTCAGCGAGTCGACCCCGGGCGCCATCGGGATCCTGACGGCCCTGTCGGCGAGGGCGAGCGCTCCGTCGCTGAGGCCCCGGCCCTCGCTGCCGACCAGGAGCGCGAGCCGCTCGCCCGCCGTGCCGAGCGCCTCCACCGCCGCGCCGGCGCCGGGCGTGAGCGCGACGACGGCGTAGCCGGCGGAGCGGAGCCGGTCCAGGTCCGCCGGCCACTGCGGCAGCCGCGCGTGCGGCACCGACAGCGTCGCCCCGACCGAGACGCGGATGGCCTTCGGGTAGAGCGGGTCGCCGGTGCCCGGAGAGAGCAGGACGCCGGCGACGCCGAAGGCGCGGCCGTTGCGGAACAGGGCGCCGACGTTGTCCGGGTCGGCGACGTCCTCGAGGACCAGGAGCAGCGGGCGGTCGGGGGCGAGGAGCGCGGCGGCGTCGAGGTCGGGGCCGCGCTCGGCGAGCGCGAGGCATCCCCGGTGGAAGTTGAACCCCATCACCTCCCGCTGGACTGCGTGTCCCGCGACGTGGACGACGAGGTCGGCCGGCGCCCGCTCGAGGACGTCCTGCAGGCCGGCGACGATCGGCTCGGTCGCGAGGATCGACCGGGTCCTGAAGCGAGACTCCGCCAGGAGGCGGCGGACGACCAGCGCGCTCTCCGCGAGGAAGAGACCCGTCCGGCGGCGCCACGCGGGATCGCGAGCGCTGCGGTAGTCGGCGAGCCGGGGGTCCGCCGGCGCGTCGACGCGCTGGATGCTCGCCATGACCCCAGATGGTACGTGGACTCCTTGCCTCGTGGGCGCGGCTGGTATAGGGTCCACGCGAGCGGATGCGACTCGCCGGCCTGACGGCCATCATCACGGGGGGCGCGCAGGGCCTCGGCCGCGTCTACGCGCGGCGCTTCCTCGCCGAGGGCGCCCGGGTGGTGATCGCCGACATCGTCGATCCCGCCGCGACGGCGGCGGATCTGGCGGCGGCCGGCGAGGTCCTCGGCGTGCAGGCCGACGTCGCCGACGCCGGCGCCGCCCGGCGGATGGCCGAGCGGGCGCTGGCGCGCTTCGGCCGCATCGACGTGCTGGTCAACAACGCGGCCGTCTTCGCCACGCTGACGCCGCGGCCGTTCGACGAGATCGCCGAGGACGAGTGGGACCGCGTCATGGCCGTCAACGTGAAGGGCATCTGGAACTGCGTGCGGGCCGTGGCGCCCGCGATGAAGGCCCGGCGGTCCGGGCGCATCGTCAACGTCGCGTCCGCGATCGCCCCGAAGGGGACGCCCCACTTCCTGCACTACGTGACGTCCAAGGGCGCGGTGATCACGATGACGCGCGCCCTGGCGCGGGAGCTGGGCGAGTGGGGCATCACGGTGAACGCGCTGGCGCCCGGCATGACGTTCAGCGACACCGTCGCCAGGAACCCGGCCATCGCGCGCTTCCAGGCGGAGGCCGTGCTGCAGGCGCGTGCGCTCAAGCGCGCGGAGATGCCGGAGGACCTCGAGGGCGCCGCCGTGTTCCTCGCGTCGGCCGACAGCGCCTTCGTCACCGGCCAGACGCTCGTGGTCGACGGCGGGTCCGTGTTCGTCTGACACCGACGAGGACAAGGGGGACGGAGCCATGAGGAACCGGAGCAGGCTGAAGGTCGTGAGCGTGGCGGCGCTGGCCGTGCTCCCGTGGCCGGCGCTGGCCGCCGCGCAGGCCGTCAAGGTCGGCGCCGTGGTGCCGCTCACCGGGCGCTACGGCGGGGGCGGCGCGCAGGTGCGGGCGGGCTACGAGATCGCCGTCGAGCACGTCAACGCCGCCGGCGGCATCGACGTGGGGGGCGCGAAGCGGCCGCTCGAGCTGACGCTGCTGGACGACGAGTCCGACGCGACCAAGACCGTGAGCCGCATGGAGACGCTCGCCGCGCAGGGCATCGTCGCGTACCTGGGCGGCTTCGGCTCCGACCTGCACGCGGCCGCCGCCTCCGTGGCGGAGAAGAACAAGACGCCCTACCTCGGCGTCGCCTTCGCGCTCCACAAGATCCACCAGCAGGGCTTCCGCTACCTCTTCTCGCCGTTCTGGAAGTCTCCCGATATCCGCCAGTTCACCGTCGACATGCTGACCTCGCTGCCGGCGGCCGAGCGGCCGAAGGCGGCGGCGATCTTCCAGGAGAAGACCGACTGGGGTCGCGAGATGGCGGCCGCGTGGATCGAGGCCGGCAAGAGCGCCGGCTACCAGGTGGTGGTGAACGCCGAGTACGCCCCGGGCGCCAAGGACTTCTCGGACATGATCCTGAAGGCCAAGGGCGCCGGCGCCGACCTCGTCCTCGGCCTGCCCACGCCGCCCGACGGCATGACGATGGTCAAGCAGATGAAGGAGCTCGGCTACAGCCCGAAGATGACGATGCTGATCCGCGCGCCGGACCCGCCGGTCTGGTCGAAGAACCTCGGCAAGGACGGCGACTTCGTGATCCTGGCCCCGGGCTGGCACCACGCGGTCAAGGCGCCCGGCGTCAAGGAGCTGAACGACGCGCACCAGAAGAAGATCGGCCGCCCGGCCGATCCCATCACGGGGCCGGCGTACGCGTGCGTCCAGATCCTCGCCGCGGCGATCGCGAAGGCCGGCTCGCTCGACAGGGACCGGATCCGCGACGCGATCGCCGCGACGAGCATGACCACGGTCATCGGGCCCGTGAAGTTCCGGCCCGACGGCACCGGCATCGTGAACGCCGTGTTCCTCCAGTGGCTGAACGGCAAGCAGGAGCTGGTCTGGCCGAAGGAGTCGGCCACGGCCGCGCTCGTCTACCCGGCGCCGCCGTTCGGCAAGAGGTGAGGCTGCTCGAGGTCGAGCGCCTCACGCGCTCGTTCGGAGGCGTCCGCGCGGTCAGCGACGTCACCTTCGCCGTCGGCGAGGGCGAGGTGATCGGCGTGATGGGCCCCAACGGGTCGGGGAAGACGACGCTCTTCAACCTGATCACGGGCGCCCTCGCGCCGGACGCGGGGTCGATCCGCCTGGAGGGCCGGGACATCACGGGATGGGCGCCCCACCGCGTCTGCGCGGCGGGGATCGCGCGCACGTTCCAGCTGGTGAGGCCCTTCCCGGGCCTCACCGCGCTCGACAACGTCCTCGTCGGGCGCCTCTACGGCCGCGCGCGCGAGACGCGCGGCGCCGCGGAGGCGGAGGCCGCCCGGCTCCTGTCGCTGGTCGGGCTGGAGGGCAAGGCCGGCCGCCGCGCGTCCGAGCTGACGCTGATGGACCGGAAGCGGCTCGAGCTGGCGCGCGCGCTGGCGACGGCGCCGCGGCTGCTCCTCCTCGACGAGCTGATGGCCGGGCTCAACCCCGCGGAGACCGAGGCCGCCATCGCCCTGATCCGGCGGCTGCAGGGCGAGGGCGTGACGCTCCTGATGGTGGAGCACATCGTCTGGGCGCTCATGGAGCTGTCGCAGCGGCTCGTGGTGCTGAGCGCGGGCGAGAAGGTCGCCGAGGGGCCGCCGGCCGCCGTCGCCGCCGACCCGACGGTCATCGACGTCTACCTCGGCAGCGCCGCCGGGAGCGCGCGGCGTGCTTGAGGTGGAGGGCCTCGAGGCGAGCTACGGGCCGTTCCTGGCGCTCGCCGGCGTCACCCTGTCCGTGCGCCCGGGGGAGATCGTCGCGCTGCTCGGGCCGAACGGCGCGGGCAAGACCACCCTCATCCGCTGCGTGTCGGGCCTGCTGCGCCCCCGCGCGGGCGCGATCCGCTGGGAGTCGGCGCCGCTCGACGGCGTCCCCGCCCACGAGATCGTCGAGCGGGGCATCGCGGTCGTCCCGGAGGGGCGGCGGCTGTTCCCGACGATGACGGTCGAGGAGCACCTCGACCTCGGCGCCTTCGCCCCGCGCGCGCGGGCCGGGCGCGAGCGGCGCCGCGAGGAGGTCTTCGCGATCTTCCCCGTGCTCCGCGAGCGGCGCCGGCAGCGCGTCCGCTCGCTCTCGGGCGGCCAGCAGCAGATGGTCGCCATCGGGCGCGCGCTGATGGCCGCGCCGCGACTCCTGGTCCTCGACGAGCCCTCGCTGGGGCTCGCGCCGCGGGTGGTCGAGGCGATCCTCGGCGTCCTCGGCGAGATCAACCGCGCGGGCGTGTCGATCCTGCTCGTCGAGCAGAACGTCCACGCCGCGCTCGCCCTCGCCCACCGCGCCTGCATCCTCGAGTCGGGGCGCATCGCGGGCGAGGGCCCGGCCCGGGCGCTGCTCGACGACCCGCACGTGCGGCGCGCCTACCTCGGCCCGCTCGCGCTGCGCGAGTGACGCCGTGACCGCGGCCGTCCTCCTCCAGCAGGTGGTCCTCGGACTGCTCATCGGCGGGCTCTACGGGCTGGCGGCGGCCGGCCTGTCGCTGGTCTTCGGCGTGCTGAAGGTCCTGAACGTCGCCCACGGGGAGCTGATCATGCTGGGAGGCTACGGCGCCTTCTGGCTCTTCGCCCTCGCCGGCGTCGATCCCTTCGTCGCCCTCCTCGCCGTGGTCCCGGCGTCGCTGCTGATGGGCGCGCTCCTCTACCACGGCCTCTTCGCCTGGGTCGTCCGCGCCCACGAGGAGACGCGCATCAAGAACTCGCTGCTGATCGGCTTCGGGCTCGGGCTGGCGCTGCACGCGCTCGCCGTGCAGCTCTTCACGGCGGACGAGCGCGCGGTGACGACGGCGTACGCGGGGGCGGTGCTCGACCTCGGCGGCGTCAGCGTGCCCGTCGTGCGGCTCGCGAGCCTGGCGCTCGCCCTCGCCATCACCGTCGGGCTGCACGGGCTGCTGGCCCGGTGGCGCTGGGGGCGCGCCATCCGCGCCACCGCGGAGGACTGGGAGGCCGCCGCGCTCGCCGGCATCGACGTGCGCCGCGCCTATCTCCTCGCCTTCTCGATCGGCACGGCGCTCGCCGGCGCCGCCGGCACGCTGGTGAGCGTCGGCTACTCGATCAGCCCGTCGATCGGGCTCGAGTGGACGCTGAAGGCGCTCATCGTCGTGGTGCTGGCGGGGCTCGGCTCGATGCTCGGCACCTTCGTGGGCGGCCTCGTGCTGGGGCTCGCCGAGGCCGTGAGCGCGACGGCGTTCGGCGGCCCGTACCGGGAGGTCGTGGGGCTCCTGATCTTCTTCCTCGTCCTCGTCGCGCGCCCCCAGGGGCTGTTCACCCGGTGAGTCGCGCCGGGGTCCTCGCCGGCATCGGGGCCGTGGCGGCGCTCGCGTGGCTGCCGGTCGTCGTCCGCCGCGACGACCACCTGAACTTCTTCGTGCTGGTCCTCCTGACCGTCACGCTCGCACAGTCCTGGAACATCATCGCCGGCTACGCCGGCCAGGTGAACCTCGGCCACGCCGCCTTCTTCGGCCTCGGCGCCCTCGTCACCCGGTCGCTGTGGATCGGCGGCGCGCCCGTCGTCGCCGGCATGCTCGCCGGCGCGGCCGTCGCCGTCGCCTTCGCGCTCGCCGTGGGCGCCGCCGCGTTCCGGCTGCGGGGCGCGTACTTCGCGATCGGCACGCTGGCGCTCGGCGAGATCCTCAGGATCACGGTGGGCAACGTGCTCCCGGAGATCTCCACCCTGCCGACCGACGTCATCGCCGGCTACCGGCTCGCCACGCGGTACTGGATCGCGCTGGCGCTCGCCGGGCTCAGCGTGCTCGCCGTCGCGGGGCTCTCGGCGTCGCGACTGGGCCTCGGCATGCAGGCGGTGAGGGAGGACGAGGAGGCGGCGGAGGCGACCGGGGTGGGGGCCCTGCGGCTGAAGCTCGTCGCGCTCGTGATCTCCACCGGGCTCGCCGGGCTCGCCGGCGGGCTCTTCGCCTTCTACCACATCTCGTACTACCCGGCGCACCCGTTCGCGCCGCACTGGACGTTCGATGCCGTGCTGGTGACGTTCATCGGCGGCGTGGGGACGCTCCACGGGCCCATCCTGGGCGCCGTTTTCTACGTCTTCCTCAAGGAGTACCTGGCGGTCCGCTGGGTCGACTTCCACCTGCTGATCTTCGGCGCGCTCTTCGTCGCGATCGTCCTGCTGCTGCCCGGCGGCCTGGTGGAGGCCGGCGGCCGGCTGCGCGCCGCGTGGCGGTCGACGTAGCGGCGTCGTCGGGGTACACTCCGCCCACCTCCGCCATGGCGATCTTCAAGTTCGCCCTCACCGAGCTGCCGCCGGAGGCCGAGGCGCTGCGCGCCGAGGTGCGCGAGTTCCTGCGCGAGACGATCGGCGACCGCGCCGCCGTGCAGCGGGCCGCCTCCTGGGGCGGCTGGGATCCCGAGTTCAGCCGCATGGTCGGCGCGCGCGGCTGGATCGGCATGACGTGGCCCAAGCGCTACGGCGGCCACGAGCGCACCTTCCTCGAGCGGTACGTCGTCCTCGAGGAGATGCTCGCCGCCGGCGCGCCCGTCGGCGCCCACTGGGTGGCCGACCGGCAGAGCGGCCCGCTGCTCCTCCGCTTCGGCACCGAGGCCCAGCGCGAGCGCTTCCTGCCGGCCATCGCGCGGGGCGAGCTCTACTTCGCGATCGGCATGAGCGAGCCCGACTCCGGCTCGGATCTGGCGTCGATCCGGACGCGCGCGGTCAGGACCGACGGCGGCTACCTGGTCAACGGCACGAAGGTGTGGACGTCGAACGCCCACCAGGCCCACTACGCGATCGCGCTCTTCCGCACGGCGGTCGTGCCCGACAGGAAGCACGAGGGGCTCTCGCAGTTCCTCGTCGATCTCGGGTCGCCGGGCATCACCGTGCGCCCCATCGTCGACCTCGCCGGCTCGCACCACTTCAACGAGGTCGTCTTCCAGGACGTCTTCGTGCCGGAGGACATGCGCGTCGGCCGCGAGGGCGACGGCTGGATGCAGGTCACGACCGAGCTGGCGTTCGAGCGCAGCGGTCCCGAGCGCTACCTCTCCAGCATCGCGCTGGTGCTCGAGCTGCTCCGCCACGAGGCGAGGAACCCGACCGAGCGCGGCGCGGCGGTCGTCGGCCGCCTCGTCGCCCACCTCGCCGCGCTGCGCCAGATGTCGCTGTCGGTCGCCGGCATGCTGCAGGCGGGCGACAACCCGAACCTCGAGGCGGCGCTGGTGAAGGACGTCGGCACGACGTTCGAGCAGGAGATCCCGGAGGTCGTCCACGCGCTGCTCGACGTGGAGCCCACGATCGACGACGGCACGATGCTCCAGCGCACGCTCGGCTACCTGGTCCAGCGCGCCCCCTCGTTCTCGCTCCGCGGCGGCACGCGCGAGGTCCTGCGGGGCATCATCGCCCGCGGCCTGGGACTGCGATGAGCCCGGCGGGCGAGCTGAGGACGCTGCTGGCCGACACGGTCACGCGCCTCTTCACCGACCTGGTGACGAAGGAGGCGCTCGAGTCGGCGGAGCGGGGCGACTGGCCCGAGGCCCTGTGGGCCGCGCTGGAGGAGGGCGGGCTCACGCTGCCGCTCCTCCCCGAGGCGCAGGGCGGCGCCGGCGGCACGTGGCTCGACGCCCACGTCGTGGTGCGCGCGGCCGGGCGCCACGCCGCGCCGGTGCCGCTGGCCGAGACCATCGTCGCCTCGTGGCTGCTGGCGGGCGCCGGGCTCGACGTGCCGCTGGGCCCGCTGACGATCGCGCCCGTGCATCCGGAGGACCGGCTGAGCCTGATCGCCGGCGCGGGGGGCTGGCGCGTCAGCGGGACGGCGCGCCGGGTCCCCTGGGGCGCCCGCGCCCGCCACGTCGTGCTCGTCGCGGACGCCAATGGCATGCCGGCCATCGCGCTCGCGGAGTGCGGCGCCGCCCGCGTCACGCCCGGTCGCAACCTCGCGCTCGAGCCGCGCGACACCCTGGTCTTCGACGACGCCCCGGTGCTCGCCACCGCGCCCGCGCGCGTGGGCGTCGACGACCCCCTCCTCTACGGGGCGCTCGCGCGGTCGGCGCAGATGGCCGGCGCGCTCGAGAGCCTGCTGCAGCAGTCGGTGCGCTACGCGACCGAGCGCCGGCAGTTCGGGCGCCCGATTGGCGGCTTCCAGGCGATCCAGCACGCCCTCGCGGTGCTGGCCGGCCACGCCGCCGCCGCCGGCATCGCCGCCGAGCGGGCGTTCGCCGCCGCCGACGGCGGCGACGCGGCGTTCGAGATCGCCGTCGCCAAGGTCCGCGCGGGCGAGGCCGCCGGCGTCGCCGCGTCGATCGCCCACCAGGTGCACGGCGCGATCGGCTTCACCTACGAGCACGCGCTCCACTTCTCGACGCGGCGGCTCTGGTCCTGGCGCGCCGAGTTCGGGAGCGAGAGCCGGTGGGCCATCGAGCTGGGCCGCCGCGCCGTCGCGCGCGGCGCCGACCAGCTGTGGGCGGACCTCACCGCGCGCTGACGATCCACCACCACCACGAAGGAGGCGCCGATGCCCATGCACCTCGTCCAGCGGGCGCTCCCGGCGCTGCTCGCCCTCGTCCTGCTCGCGGCGCCCGTCGCCGCCCAGGACAGGCCGCGCAGCGGCGGTGAGCTCGTCTTCGTCGTTCCCGTCGAGCCGCCGTCCTACGACGCCCACCGCGAGGGGACGTTCGGCCTGATCCACCCGGGAGCGCCGCACTACAGCACCCTGCTCCGCGTGGATCCCACCGACCGGACGGGGACGAAGATCATCGGCGACCTGGCGGAGTCGTGGACGGTCGGCGACGGCGGCCGAACGTACACCGTGAAGATCCGCCGCGGCGTGCGCTTCCACGACGGCGCGGGGCTCACGTCGCGGGACGTCAAGGCCTCCTACGACAAGATCATCTGGCCCCCGGAGGGCGTCACCTCGTTCCGGAAGGGGCAGTACACGGACGTCGAGGCCGTCGAGACGCCCGACCCCTCCACGGTCGTCTTCCGGCTCAAGTGGCCGTCGGCCTCGTTCCTGACGGCGCTGGCGTCGCCGTTCAACTGGATCTACAAGGCCGACATCCTCGCCAGGGACCCGCGGTGGTACGAGAAGAACGTGCTCGGCTCGGGCCCGTTCGTCTTCGTCGAGCACCAGCGGGGCTCGCACTGGATCGGCAGGAAGAACCCCAACTACTGGGACAGAGGCAAGCCCTACCTCGACGGCTACCGCGCGATGTTCATCCGCGACTCCGCCGCCCAGGTGGCGGCGATCCGGGGCGAGCGCGCCCACATCCAGTTCCGCGGCTTCACGCCCTCCGAGCGCGACAGCCTCGTCGCGGCGCTCGGGCCGAAGATCACCGTGCAGGAGAGCCCCTGGGACTGCGTGCTGCTCGTCGCCATGAACCACGAGAAGAAGCCGTGGGACGACCGCCGCGTCCGGCGCGCGATGACGCTCGCGCTCGACCGCTACGTCGCCTCCCAGGCGCTTTCGAAGATCGCGATCGTGAAGCTCGTCGGCGGCGTGCAGGTGCCGGGGACGCCGTTCGCCGCGACGCCCGCCGAGCTGGAGAAGCTGGCGGGGTACGGCCGGGACATCGCGAAGGCCCGCGCGGAGGCGCGGCGGCTGCTGCGCGAGGCCGGCGTCGCCGAGAACCACACGTTCGTGTTCAAGAACCGCGGCATCCCGATGCCCTACGAGGCCGTCGGCGTGTGGCTCGTGGACCAGTGGCGGCAGGTGGGCCTCGTCGCGAAGCACGAGTTCCTCGAGGCCGCCAAGTGGACGGCCGACATCCGCGCCGGCGATTTCGAGGTCGCGATGGACACGCAGTGCGGCTACGCCGTCGAGCCCGACCTGGACCTGGCGAAGTTCCAGTCCGTGGGCATCAGCGGCAACAACTACGGGCGCTACAAGGACCCGGCGCTCGACGAGCTGTACCAGAAGCAGAGCCGGGCGGTGGACCCGGAGGAGCGACGCCGGTACGTGCGGGAGTTCGAGCGCAGGCTGCTGGACGAGGAGGCGCACTACCTCTACACGCTCCAGTGGCACCGGATCATCCCGCACAGCGCCAAGGTGCGGGGCTGGACGATCACGCCGAGCCACTACCTGAACCAGCAGCTCGACACCGTCTGGCTGGCGGAGTAGCCCGGCGCGGTGCGCCGGAGGGGGCCTTCCGTGAGGGGGCCCCCTCCGGCACCCGCCGCCACCTGCCGCGGGCTACTTCGCGAGGGCCTCGAGGCCCGCGCGGGCGATCTGGGCGTCCTGCTCCGACGTCACGCCGGACACGCCGATGGCGCCGGCGATGCGGCCGTCGACCATGATCGGGATCCCGCCCTCGAGCACGCTGGCGCCCGTGAGGCCCAGGAGGCGCAGGTTGCCGCCCCCCTGGGCGAGCGCGTCCTGGAAGACCTTGGTGGGACGGCGGAAGGCGACCGCCGAGTAGGCCTTGCTCTTCGCCACCTCGACGCTGCCCCACTGCGCGCCGTCGAGCCGCTGGAGCATCACGAGGTTGCCGCCCGAGTCGAGGATCGCGATGACGACCGGCCAGCTGTTCTTCCTCGCCTCGGCCTCGGCGCCCGCCATGATCTTCTTGGCCTGCTCGAGAGTGACGGGGGGGCCGTACTGGGGCTGCTGGGCGCCCGCCGTCGCGGCGGCGCCGAGCAGCATCGTGCCGGCGACCAGGGACAGGAGTGACTTCGCCTTCATGGGGTCCTCCTTCTCGGGGTGTGTGGGGATCGATTCGCCGCCGGTGGAACGGCGGCCCGGGGCCGCGCAGGTAAACCCCGTCGCCCCCCTCCCGGTTCCCGCGCGCTCGCGAAGGGCGGCCCCCGCGCGTGAACGCTACAGGGTCTCGGTCGTCACCCGGTCGGCGATCAGCGAGTCGACGTCGGCCGCGGAGAAGCCCAGCTCGCCCAGGATCGCGCGCGTCTCGGACCCGAAGGGCGCCGTCGGGGGCGCCGACACGAAGCCGTTCCCGCCGAGCCGCACCGGGGTCGCGAGCACCCGCACGGGGCCCACGACCGGGTGCTCGAGGTCGTGCAGCATCCCGTTGGCGAGCGCCTGCTCGTCGTCGAGCAGCTCCATCGGGAACCGGACGCCGGCCGCCGGCACGCCGCGGGCGTCGAGCAGCGCCCGCCACTCGGCGGTCGTCCGCGTCGCCATGACCGCCTCGATCCGGGCGCCGAGCGCCTCGTAGTGGCGCTCCTGGGCGGCGCGGTCGGCGATGGGGCGCTCGTGGGCCTCGTCCTTCAGCCCGACCGCGTCCATCAGGGCGCGCTGCAGAGAGGGCCGGATGCAGGCGACGGCGAGCGCGGAGTCCTTCGTGGCGTAGACCCGGTAGTAGGCGTGGATCATGGCCGGCGTCCGGTGGTGGGGCTGGAGCGCCGCCTGCTCGGCGAAGGGCCGGCCGGCGGCGCGCGCCTCGGCGAGCCGCCGGCGGACGTCGGCGTGGACCGGGCCGTCGACGGACTCCACGCGGACGAACGCGTTGTTCTGGAGGACGAGCGCGGCCATCAGCAGCGTCACGTCCACCTCGCCGCCGCGTCCCGTGCGCTCGCGCCGGAGCAGCGCCGAGGCGATCCCGAAGCAGAGCATCATGGCGCACATGTAGTCGGCGACCGGCGGGGCGTCCCCGCTCCCGGGCAGCCCGTCGCGCGCGCCGTGGTAGGCGGCCATGATCCCGCTGCGCGCCTGGACGACCAGGTCCATGCCGGCGAGCGCGGCGTCCGGCCCGCGCGCGCCGAAGGCGCTCACGTTGCCCACGACGAGCCGCGGGTGGCGGGCGGTGAGTGTCGGCCCGTCGAGCCCCAGCTCGGCGGCGAGCCCGGGCCGGAAGTTCGTGAGCACGACGTCCGCGCGCTCGAGCAGCCGCGCGATGACGGCGGCGGCGCGGGGATGGCGGAGGTCGAGCGGGAGCGTCCGCTTGCCGCGGTTGCGCGAGATGAAGTGGCGCGTCTCGCCGCGGCCGAGCGGCGCCAGCGCGCGCACGGGGTCGCCCTCCAGCGGCTCGATCTTGATGACACGGGCGCCGCCCTCGGCGAGCGTCTGGGCGCACCACGGGACCGCGATGAACTGCCCGAACTCGACGACCGTGATGTCGGCGAACGGCCGGGAGTCGTCCACGGGCGCGTAGGGTACCACGGGGCGGCGGATCGCCGCCGCCGCCGCGGGCGTCACAGCCAGCGGCGGACGCGGCGCCGGTAGCGCCGGTAGGCGTCGCCGAACTTCGCCTCGAGGTAGCGCTCCTCGCGGGCGATGACGAGGCGCCGGACGAGCACGACCACGAGCGGGAAGAACAGCAGCGGCCACGCCGTGTTCACCCAGAACGCGATGCCGACGTAGACGAACGCGAGGCCGACGTACATCGGGTTGCGCGTGAGCCGGAACGGTCCCGACGTCACGAGCGCCGTGGTCGGCCGCCGGGGGATCACGCTGGTGCCGGCGCGCCGGAAGAGCCCGAGCGCCGACAGGGCCAGCGCCAGGCCGATCGTGACCCCGATGGCGCCGACCACGTGCGACGCCGCGCCCGGCAGCACGTGGAGCGGCCAGCGGAGGTCGAGCAGGATCCCGGCCAGGAGCGGCACGGCGTACAGCACCGGGGGCGGGAACCTGACGCCGGCGTCGTCCCGCGCCGGGATGCCGTCGCGCCCGGGCCCCGGCGGCGTCCCCGGGGACGGCGCGCCGTCGGCGCGGGGATCGGGCAGGCTCAGGCGCGCTCCGTTCCCACGACGCTCACGAAGCTCACGCACTCGCCCGGCGCGCCGCCCAGGTTGTGGGTGAGCGCGAGCTTCCGGCCCCGGGCGACGGAGGCGATCTGGCGCGGGCCCGCCTCGCCGCGGAGCTGCAGCCAGCACTCGAAGAGCATCCGCAGGCCCGAGGCGCCGATGGGATGCCCGAACGACTTCAGCCCGCCGTCCGGGTTGACGGCGAGCTCGCCGTCGAGGTCGAAGGTGCCGGCGAGCACCTCCTTCCACGCGGTGCCGCGCTCGGCGAAGCCGAGGTCCTCCATCAGCACCAGCTCGGTCGGCGTGAAGCAGTCGTGGACCTCGGCCATCGCGAGCTCCACGCGCGGCTCCTTGATGCCGGCCTGCAGGTAGGCGTCGGTCGCCGAGGCGACGACCTCGGGGAACGTCGTGTAATCGTAGTCGGGGTCCATCGGGCCGGCGGCGGGGCCGGCGATGAACGACAGCGCCTTCACGTAGAGCGGCCGCTCCGCGTAGCGGTGCGCGTCCTCGGCCCGCACGATGATGGCGGCGGCGGCGCCGTCGCTGACGCCCGAGCAGTCGAAGATGCCGAGCGGCCCCGCCACCAGGGGCGAGCACGCGATGGTCTCCTTCGGCACCTCCTTCCGGAACTGGGCGCGGGGGTTCAGCGCGCCGTTCCGGTGGTTCTTCCACGCGATGCGCGTCATGACCTCCTTCATCCGCTCCTCGCCGACGCCGTACTTCCGCGAGTACGCGGGCGCCAGGAGGCTGAACATCGCCGGCGCCGTGAGCGGCACCTGGGTGCCGTCGCCGGCGCGCGAGGTGCCGGGAAGGCCGGAGAACCCGGAGTCCTTCAGCTTCTCGACGCCGATCGCCATCGCGACGTCGTAGGCGCCCGAGGCCACGGCGTAGCAGGCGTTGCGGAACGCCTCGGAGCCGGTGGCGCAGAAGTTCTCGACGCGGGTCACGGGCTTGTAGCCGATCTTGAGCGGCCGGCTGAGCGTGAGCCCGCTCGCGCCGGTGAAGAGCGTGCCGAGCCAGAACGCGTCGACCTGCGGCAGCTCGATGCCGGCCGAGGCGAGCGCCTCGCCGGCGGCGTCGACGAGGAGGTCGGCGGGCCCCCGGTCCCAGTGCTCGCCGAACGGCGTGCATCCCATGCCGACGATCGCCACCCGGTCGCAGATCCCGTTGCTCGCCATGACGTTCCCTCCTCGGCTCGAGCGCGTTGCTCGTCCCCGTATCGTAGCGGCCGGGCTCGGGGTCGGGCAACCGGGCGCATCGACTCAAAACTTCGGTTACCGAAGGCAGGGTCATAGATCAGAAGTCACGGTTACCAACTCCACCCAGGAGGGGCCCGTGACGCGAGCCAGCCTTCGGGAGTATGCCGCGGTCCAGCGCTTGCGGTACCTGCAGGCCACGCGCAGTGAGAAACGGCAGCTCTTGGACGAGGTCGTG
>Ga0209172_10001888_pt1 | contig 40713 bp, 45 predicted proteins | sample LarsenN4metaG_FD_184113 | JGI IMG/M metagenome (GOLD analysis project Ga0209172, IMG submission 184113) | Hot spring sediment bacterial and archeal communities from British Columbia, Canada, to study Microbial Dark Matter (Phase II) - Larsen... ... | reverse complement strand
GGTACCGTCGATTGGCGAAGGATGATGAGTATTTGACCCAGACCAGCGAAGCCATGATCCGCGTCGCCATGATCCGCCTGATGGTACATCGTCTGGCGCACATGACATGTTTTTAAACACCCTCTTAGGGCCGACGTCGCGGGCGCGCTGGTGCTATGCCGCCTCCAAGATCATCGACGAATTCTTGGCCAGAGCCTATTTCAAGGAGAAGAAGCTGCCCACCGTGGTGGTGCGCCTGTTCAACACCATCGGCCCGCGCCAGACCGGGCAGTACGGCATGGGGGTGCCGCGTTTCGTCAAGCAAGCGCTGTTGGGCCAGCCGATCACCGTCTACGGCGATGGCCGCCAACGCCGCTCCTTCACCTGGGTCGGCGACGTGGTCGGCGCCATGGTCAGGCTGATCGAGCAGCCGCAGGCGTATGGCGAAGTGTTCAACATCGGCCACACCGAGGAGATCGCCATTTACGAGCTAGCCGAGCTGGTGAAGGCGATGACCGACAGCCCCTCCGAGATCGTCTGCATTCCCTATGAGCAGGCCTATGAGGCCGGTTTTGAGGACATGGCCCGGCGGCTGCCCGATCTCAGCAAGATCCAGCGCGCCATCGGCTATCGGCCGACCCTCGACCTGCCGCGCATGCTGGAGTGGATCATCGCCTACTACCGCATCGAGTTGGAGCAACCGGCGCCGGCGGATCATCCGACCCCCAAGCCGCGCTCGATGCCAATGCTGTCGGCGTCCGAGATCGGACGCTGAGCGGATGGGGTGCGACGCTGGAATCGCTCGGCGAGGGCGGGGGCGCACGCTGAGGGTGCGACGGCCGCGATCCGGCAACGTTTTGACATGGTTGAGATAACGTTAACCGGCTATGCTACAGTGTTATTGAGAGTGGACGCACACAAGGCGGTGTAGGGCCGGCCATCGGGGAAGGTACAGCAGCGATAGTCAGAGGTGACAGCATGGGATTACGCGTCGCAAGGGCTGTCTACAAGGATGGCATGCTGATTTTTGCGCATCCAGCTGCAGGCCTTGCGGGGGCGGGGCAGAGGGGAGCGATTGGTAGAGAGACTGTTGCAATCGAGACGAGAAGATCGGGAGCGCGATGGGCCAAGCCCCAGAGATGTACGTCCTTGATACCTCTGCTGAGCATTCTGGCTGGTAGGTTGAAAGCCGATCACCGCCTCTCAGTGGCCGATGCCTGGATTGCAGCGCTGGCCAAGGAACGGGATGCCACACTCGTACACAAAGACCCCGAGGCGGGATCATGTGCGGTTGGGGAGACGTGCAAGGTCTTCCGGAGAAGCCATGCGCATCAGCCAGGAGATCTGGTCGAAGTCAGGATCGAAACTGGCGATATATGGGATGTTGAGAATCCGGGCTTCCAGAGCCAGCAGCGCATCATGGAAATTCAGGCGGCCTTGATGCTGGCCTATCAGTTCTAAGATCGCCGAGAAGAGACCTGTTACGTGAGGGCTGCTCCAGCTTGGTGGATGAAGGCGGCAGAACTCCTGAAAGCGTGCGAAGGCATCCGGCCACTCATCGAGGCGTTGACGTTCGGTGAACCGACGGCAGAGCACCGAGATGGTCTCATTAGCGACGCAATCGAAGAAAATAACTTCCCAGCCTCCTTGCTCAAGAGCCGTCCAAAGTTTGACGGCCGGCTGCCGGAGGGAGTCCCGTTCATCGAGACGCGCTACCACCATGCTGGTATCAACGATGACTTGGGGCACTCAGGTTCTCCTCCCAAAGGCGCTCAGAGTCTTCCAGGGCGTGACCCCCCAGCGAAACGATGCCGTCGACCTGCCTGAAGGCCCTGGCAGGTATGCCGGTAATGCTGAGCTGTGCAACTTCTGGAAACACAATGTACACTTCCTGTGTGCCGCTGATGTGGGGATCTTCGAGCAAGCGGATCTGCCCATTTTCATAAATCCCTTTCACGGTTTTCACCATGACTGTCTCTCCTCTTCGGCCACTGCTTGCACGACCTCGGCCCTGGCTCAGATGAAGGCGTGCGTTTCCTCGACTTTATCACGCCCGCTCATGCCATTGGTTTCGCGTGCAAGTGATGGTGCCATCGAGATGGAAGCCGCGCTCCGGAAGCACCAGGGCATGCGTTCGGGCTGCTTCGCGGGCTTCCTCCTCCGTCAGGATCGTTTCGAGAAACTGGCTCAGCAGGCGACTCACCGAAGTTCCGTGCTGGGCGGCGAGGACTTCGGCCTTGGGGATCAGCTCCCTATCCAGGCTGAGCGTGATGTTCTGTCGCATCGTGACATCCTCCTTAGAGGGGTGCAGGTCCGTCGCACGTCGAAAAGGGTAGCACGTCCCATCCAGGACAGCAACGACCACAGCGGGCGTCTGGCATTGCAATGTGGAAAACCACCGATGACAGGCCACGCGCCCGTGAGCGCGGCCGATGAAGGGGGTGAGCCATGCGCGCCGTCGAGGGGGCTGCGACAGCGCCGACCGAACCGATCTGGCCCCTGGGGTCGACTGCTATCATGCGATGATTCGCGCGGGCATCTTGATCGCGGATGATCCGGTCGAACTGCTGAGGGCTGGCTTGTTGTCAAAATGGCTAAGAGGGTGTTTGGACCGCACATGCGTGACCGCTTCGAAGAACGTCGGCAAGCAGCCTTGGCGCTGGTGGCCGAGTGCACTAGGCTGCTGCAAAGCCGCTATGGCGCCAAGCGGGTGATCCCCTTCGGCTCGGCGTTGGGGGAAGGTGTCTGGCACGAGCGCTCGGATTTGGATCTGGCCGTGGAAGGGGTGTCGGCCGAAGTGCTGTGGCAGGCGGAAAAAGAGCTCGAGGCTATGATCCCCTCATGGCTGGAAGTCGACCTGGTATCTCTGGATCAAGAGTATCCAGAGGTGCGACGTCGTATTTTGGGAGAGCGCCCCATGCCCGAGGATCCGTATCTGGCGCTCAAAGCCAGGTTGAAGGACGAACTGATCGGCTTGGAGCGGATCACGCAAGGGCTTGCCATGGCCTTGGAGCGGGCTGGAGACGCACTGGACGAGTTTGCCGCCCGCGCCGTAGCGAGCTATGTCGATGATTTTTATAAAGGATGCGAGCGCCTCTGTGAGTGCGTCGCGGTGGCGCTCGATGGTGGCCTCCCTCAGGGCGAGCGCTGGCTTCAGCTATGGTTGGGGCAGATGGGTAAGCCCGGAGGGGGAGGGCGTCCCGTCTTGTGCAGCGGCTCACTGCTGCTAGAGTTAGATGAGTATCGGCGGTTTCGTCACCGGGTGCGACCCATCTACGGCTATGACCTGGAGACTGCGCGTGTCCTGACCTTGGCGCGCGCTGCTGAGTCTGTGTTGGGGCGCGTGAAGACCGCCGTGGCGACCTTCGGCCGCTGGTTAGTGGGCCAGGCAGAGGGGAGTGGACATGGCCAAGGAGAGACGTGCGCCCAGAGTATAAGGCGGCATGACATCTCGTAAAGATCCCCCAGATACCCGATGCTGAAGCAGGTCACTCTGAGGCAAACGAGATATTGGACAAGAAGAGCTAGGCGTCAAGACCTCCTGCCGAGGCGACCATGGTATCTCTTGAGGCTGAGGGCAAGCTGTGGTGTGAGAAGATGGTTTGCCCGCGATGCCTACCGCGCTGAGATCGTCACACCTGTCGTTATAAAGCCTGAGGTAGCCGACGCATGAAAGTCCCGCTGTTAGATCTGAAAGCCCAGTACAGCCACATTCGTGACGAGATTCGTGCCGCCATCGACAGAGTCTGCGAGGCCCAACAATGAATCTGCATCGGGAATTGACCGAGCCCTAGCAGTGCTATGCGCTGGAGCAGCTCGCCGCGTTATACGCACAGCAGCACCCCATGCTGGGCCAACGCAGGCGTCCTATTTTTGATGAAGTCTTGATGCCATGAAACAGGTGATCATCCGAGCCGGAAAAGCAGTTGTTGAAGACGTTCCAGCGCCTACAGTTGAGCCAGGAATGTTGCTCGTCCGCGTCGCCTGGTCCTGTGTGAGTCCAGGGACTGAGCTTGCCGGTGCCAGCACCACGACAGCTATAGGGGTGCTACAGCGACTCCGAAAAGACCCTGCACTTGTCAGAAAGGCAATCGGGGTCCTGCGTAACAGTGGGGTTCGGAGATTCAGTGCTCTGGCCCAGGCTCGGCTAGGCTTCGGGATTGCCCCAGGCTACAGTTGTGCCGGCACAGTAGATGAAATAGGCGAGGGGATCGAGGGATTCTCCCCCGGCGATCGGGTGGCCTGTGCAGGTAGTGGATATGCCAGCCACGCGGAAATCGTGATGGTCCCCAGGAACCTCGTGGCGCACATACCGGAGGAGGTGGATCTCGCCGCCGCTTCAACGGTAACGCTAGGAGCTATCGCGTTGCAAGGGGTCCGACGAGCTGGTAGCTCCATTGGGGAGAAGGTTGGGGTCATAGGCCTTGGGATGGTGGGGCAGCTGACAGTGCAGCTCCTGAAGGCTGCTGGCTGCCAGGTTTTCGGCACCGACCTCGATCCGGTGCGGGTCAATCAGGCTCGGGAATTAGGCTTGGATGATGGCATCGTTGCCTCAGAGGCTGAGCCTGTAGCTGCAGCGCTACGGTTCAGTGGAGGGTACGGATTGGATGCCGTCATTATCACGGCAGCCACGAAGAGCGATGAGCCGTTGGACCAGGCGATGCGGATGGCACGCCGGAAGGGTAAAGTCGTCGTTGTTGGCGATGTTGGCCTAGCAGCACGGCGCGATGAGATGTACCTCAAAGAGCTGGACCTCGTCATGGCGACTTCGTATGGGCCTGGGCGATATGATCCCTCGTATGAAGAGGACGGATTAGATTATCCGTACGCTTACGTCCGTTGGACCGAGAATCGCAATATGCAAGCGTACCTCACCCTGCTGGCAGGTGGACGTGTGCGCCTTGATCCCCTCATTGCTTACCGCTTACCCGTCGATCAGGCAGAGGTTGGGTATACAACGCTGATGGCGTCCGGTCCCCGGCCATATACAGTGCTGCTGGAGTATCCAGCGGCGCAGGAACAAAGAGCCACACACCAGGTTCCCGTACGAACGCGTGCCAAACGATCATCCAGCCAATTGCGATTAGCCATCGTAGGAGCCGGGAGCTTTGCTCGTGGAGTACACATCCCTATCCTGAAGGCTTTGAAAGATTGCTTCAGCATCGAAGCGATTGTGACACGTCATGGTCCAAACGCCGTAGCGGTGGCTAAACAAGTCGATGCACGTTGGGCTGGGACAGACTACCATGAGGTGCTAGCTGATCCTAACATCGACGCAGTGGTCATTGCCACCCGTCACCATCTCCACGCCAGCTTGACGGGGGAGTGTCTTCGAGCTGGGAAGCATGTGTTCGTAGAAAAACCTCTAGCGCTGTCGGCATTTGAGCTAGAGGAACTGGAAAAGGCGCGGCGGGAAGTCACAGGAGCTCCTGGCGGGTCTCCGGTGGTCATGGTTGGATTCAATCGCCGTTATTCGCCGTTCGCCAGGCGCCTTCGGGGATTAGTTGAGCATCGGTCGGCCCCCTTCCAGTGTTACTATCGCATGAATGTAGGATATCTGCCCCCTGACCACTGGGTGCATGGTCCTGAGGGCGGCGGGCGTCTCATCGGCGAGGGGTGTCATATTTTCGACCTGTTCCGATTTTTGGCTGGCGTACCGGCGAGCGGCGTTCAGGTTATGGCCGTTCGTAGCCCCCGCAACGATGTCAAATCCACTGATAACTTCACGGCGACAGTGCGGTACTGTGACGGATCGGTTTGTACGTTATTGTATACGGCACAAGGGTCGAGGGATTTTCCAAAAGAATATCTCGAGCTTGCGGTGGACGAGCGGCATTTTGTGCTGGACGATTATCGGCACCTTCGGTGCTATGGTGTACGTGGTGACCTCCGTCTACGCCACCAAGATAAAGGGCACCACGACGAATGGCAGGCCTTCGCTGATTATATCGAAGGCCGCTTGGATCCCGAGGCCTTGTGGACGGAGATCGTCGAGGTTAGCCAGATAACGCTCGAAGCGGATCGTCTGCTAGGCGCGCAGGCGTCATCTAAGTAATACGATCGGATGAAATCACGTTCCATACAGGTGTCGTTAACCCTTGATTCTTACTAAACGTCAAAGCATCCAGCTCCATTTACGTCGAGGCTATCATGCTGAATAGACTATTGGTCTGGGAGCGGTTGCGCACCACAGCCCCACGCCAAATCGCTAAATATACCTTCCGGCGCGTTGGCGGGCTAGTTTATTATCGATTCCTGCGTCCGCCATTGTTAAACACTCAACGCAAGCGCGCACCGAAACTATTGAATTTGGAAAGAATTGGGCATGAAGATCATCTTATTAGATGCATCTGGTCTAAGCGAGAGTTAGATGAAATAGTTGATATAGTACATAAATATTACTCAATACACTGCGAGAGAGTTGAGTTGGCCGCTGAATCACTTCTTAGAGGTTCAATCAATCTCATCGGTTTTGGTGATCACTCACTAAACTATCCTAACGATTGGCATTCAGATCGTCTCTCTGGATATCGATGGCCTCTAATTCATCATCTCGTATTATCCCATAATTACTATGGCAAGGAAGTGAAGTTTCCATGGGAACTGAGTCGTGGTCATCATTGGGTAACATTAGCTCAGGCTTATAGATATACAGGTGATGAGAGATTTTCCCAAGCGTGCTTGAGGGACTGGTTGGATTGGATTGAGGCAAATCCAGCTCATTTTGGAATCAACTGGTCGTGCGCAATGGAGGTCGCTATACGATTAGTAAACTGGCTTTGGGCATATACCCTGATTAACGGGTCAACAGCAATTACGCCAGAATTGGAGCTCGATCTAGCAAGGATACTGGCTGAACATGGCGCGTTCATCGAGAGGAACCTTGAAAACCGGAGAGCCGTGACAAACCATTATGTCGCCAATGGAGTTGGGCTGCTTTACGCTGGTTGTCTTTTACCAATTGCTCGGGGTTCTGAGAAATGGCGGCGACTAGGGCAGGAGATACTTTGGTCCCAATGTGTTTACCAAGTGTATGAAGAGGGAACTAGTTATGAACGTTCGACAGCATATCACCGCTTTAGTCTTGAGCTGTTCTTCGCTGGTGTGCTTCTAGCCCATAGGTATGGCCTTGAAGTCCCTCTGATTGTTATAGATAGGCTAGAACGAATGTTTGAGGTCGTGAATGCTTTTACTGATGCGGGTGGCCGTTTCCCACTCATCGGTGACAATGACAGCGGCACGTTGCTTCGCTTTGACCTAGAAAGCCCCGAACGAGCTGATAATTTATTGAAAGTCGGCAGTACATTCTTCAACCGGAGCTCTTGGGCACGTTGGCCAGAAGCTGGTGTGAATGCTCTCCTGCATTTGGGACCGAGCGCCCATAATCGCTATGCAAAGTTGACCTCAGAGGTTGCCCAAAAGCGCCGCTCCTGGGTCTTTCCTCGGGCCGGGTGGGTCTTTTTGAGAGGCGAAGGGGGACATGTGTCCTTTTGTGCCGGTCCGTTTCGACAGCGAGGTCTTGTTGGAGGGCATGGGCATAACGACGCTCTTTCAATTACTGTAACCATTGGAGAAAGACGTCTTATCATAGATCCTGGCACTTTCTGCTACTTCTTGCGACCTGAACTTCGCCAACTCTTTCGTAGCTCTGCCTATCACAATACTCTTGTAATCGACGGTGCTGAAATAAATCCCATTCAACAAGACCAGATCTCTGTACTTCCCAACGTAGCTCGTCCACGAATCATCAACTACGGGGAGACTGGCTCAGTATCATTTGTGGTTGGAGAGCACGATGGGTATTGTCGACTCCCTGACCCTGTCAAGGTTCGTCGTACACTGATAACGGACTTAGATCGATTAGATATTGTTATTGTAGATCAAGTTATCACTTCTGATGTTCATAAAGTTGAACAATGGTTTCACTTTTCGCCTGATGTCGAAGTCAAATCACTCTCAAATTTACCAGGAATACGTCTTAGAATTGGAGAGAAAGATGTTTTTCTCGTTGTGATTTCTGAGTGTGATATATCGCACAGGCTTGTGAAATACGAAGTCGCTTTTCTGTATGGGTCCTCTGTAACCGCAGAGGCAATTTGCATTGAAACCACTGCTCATGGGAATATACAGTTAGTGGCCGCATTACTTTGTCGTACGAAAGATACTCCAGAGCCTGAAAGAGATTCAATCATCGATTGGATACGGAACGTTTCACATGAATTCGGTATGAAAATCGATGACACTGAAAGGGATAGATATGCAGAATATATGTTGTGATCTTTGTAGTAACTCTGATAGCAGACTACTATTCTATGAAAATAATTATGCGGTAGTTAGATGTATAGGTTGTGGACTCGCATTTGTTAAGGATCGCCCTAGCTCTAAAGAACTTGAGGCCTTCTATTCGGCATTCCATCTCAATGAAACAAGCATCATTGATGTGGAACGCTATACGAAGGGGGAGATGTTCCACCGAGTCATTGCGAACAAGAGCTTAGGTTATTTACTCCGCCATGTGCAAAGCGGTCGCCTTCTTGATGTTGGTTGTGGTGCGGGGTTCTTTTTAGACGAGGCATGGCGTAGAGGTTTTCAAGTGACAGGATTAGAACTATCCAAACCCTTTGCGGACTTTGCAAATCGGCTCTTGGAAGGGCATGGGCGAGTTTGGTATACAGAGTTGGACAAAACGCCATGGGAAGAGTGCTCCTTTGAAATTATTGCCCTTCAGGATGTCATTGGACATCTTCCTTCACCACGAGCCTTCTTCACCCGAGCTCATGCTTTACTGGTTGACGGTGGCATCTTGTTTCTCAAGCTGGGAAACCAAGGCGAAGTAGATTCCCAGCAGGAGTTCGGCGGCCCATGGGAGGTCCCTGCCCACCTATATTTCTTGACCAAAGAAACCATCAAGCACTATTTGACCGCATGTGGCTTTCAGCTTGTTTCCTTATATACCGAACCTCTAGTTGAATCACGGTTCAGCTTCGAAGTTTTTCGTTATTCCTGTGGAAGATCAGCGAGACGTGATACTATCAAGCGGCTCATCAGCTTTGTGCCTGGTGCGCCTTGGGCTATCAGGACTCTGGCACGGTTACGGAGAACTCCAGATCCACGTTTAGAGACTTTATGGGTGGTGGCACGCGCGGTCCGTCGCGGTATCGAAGGGTCGACTCTACCTGTCCCGTAAATGCCTTCCGAAGGCATATCTGATTCGTTAGGCCAATCCCTTGGAGCCGGTCAACAGCCCATTCTCTTAAGCTAAACTACCTCTAGCCTAAGCTCGACTTTTGCCCATTTCCGAGACATGGGGTGATGGATTAGCCGCTTGTGCCCTCTTGCAAAACTTGCCATCTATGCCGCGGGAGCGAGGGCATACAGGATGGTCTCTTGTAATGAGCTGGGAAGTTTTGAGAATGGTGTCGTCTCCTGGCCTGTTTGAAAAAACCACTGTTGCCATAGTTCCCGGCGCACACAAGTCACCATATCTGAAAAGGTCACGGTCAATTTTCCCTGCCATACGATGAAAGGCGAACGCAAGGGTTCTGGTCATTGAAGATAGAGCAGGACGATGATGCGATATAGGCCAAATAAGCAGGGGGTAAACCGTAGGACCGTTTGCTGGCCATAGCATTTGGGGGATTCCAGCTTCAAGTATTCGCGGCATGCCTGGAAGGTGGTTTCGATCGACCAGCGTTGTGTATAACACTCGACGATCTGGTTCGGGGGCATCTGCAGGGCTGTGGTGCACACATATGCGTCACGATGGGTGCCTGTGGCAGCATGAATGTAGACCCAGCGCACGGCAACCAAGTCTTGCCCGATGCGGGACCAGTGCCCGGTGCCAGTGACCAGTTCGATGTCTCTGGTGGTCCCTCCATACCAGGCCACTGTGAGGCGGCGGCGATGTCTCAGTTGGGTCACCACCTCTTGGGGGGAGGCCAGTTTCTGGCCCTTCACGCGCGGGCGGCCTATTGTCCTGCGCGTGCGCGGTGGCGGAGGCTCGTCCAACGCGGCATCACCAGAAAACTTACTGACCAAGGTGAGGTGACGCTCGTGTTTGCGACAAAACCGTGCGGTCTCGCTGGTGCCGTAGCCGCTGTCACCCACGAAGATACAGTGACGCTCCGGAAACCAGCGCATCAGGCGCGCCAACAGCAGCCGGGCGAGGTGCGCGGGTGTCCTAGGCCGCGTGCCTGGCACACGATCCCACTCCGGGGGACGGGACCAAGGCCGCCACGACGGGGAGGGCCCACGGCCGCGCGGCGAATGGCAACTTGACGAGCACCGATACGACGACCCACTGATGGCCCCAGCGGTACGCCGTATCACGGTGGGTCGAGCGTACGCCATCACGATGCCGGCCTTTGCCGAACACGTTAGGGCCAGGGTGCTCGGTGATGGTATCGTCGCCAGCGAGGAACACCGGCCCTACGGGAACAAGGTAGTTCAACAGGAATGTGATCAAGATGCGAGCCAGCGCCCAGGTCGACCAGTGCCGCTGGGAGAACACTCGATGATAGGTAGACATATGCCCAGGTGCCTGAGACCGAACCGTGCGTAGCAGGTTGGTCATCGTCCGTCGCCCCGTGGTCAGCACGGCCGCCAGCGCCAGCACGAGGAATCTGCGAGACGTTGGAGTGGAACACGCGGGACGAAACATCGTGAGTACCGGCATGGCACACGTTGGGACGTTCATGGTGGTGGACCTTCTCTGGGGGTGACGACCGCCTATCTGCCACGGGTGTTGGCAGCCATTTCACCACAACAGATCCGATTTCCCAACCCTCGTAGTCTAGTGAGAGGCTCAAAAGGGCAAAAGTCGAGCTAAGAGGGTGTTTAAAAAGCTTGTAGCTAGTCGACAAGTTGCGTTACCCTGGGGGGTATGGAACCGCGAAAACCATATCCCCCTGATCTGACTGACACAGAGTGGGCGTTGATCGCACCCTATGTGCCTACAGCTAAGACCGGAGGCCGCCCGGAGAAGTATCCCAAGCGGGACATTCTCACTGGCATCGTGTCTGTCCTGCGCCGTGGCTGTGCCTGGCGCCTGCTGCCCCATGATCTGCCCCCGTGGCCGATTGTCTAGCAGTACTGTTGGCGCTGGCGGCACGACGGGACCTGGCAGCGCATGCATGATCTGCGCCGCGGTGCCGTGCGCGTGGCCGCTGGCAAGCGCCGCCAACCCCGTGCCGGGCTTCTGGATCGTCAAGCGGTCAACACCACGGAAAAAGGGGGACCCGTGGGTACGATGCCGGCACACAGGTCAAAGGCCGCCAGCGGCATATGCGCGTCGATACCCTCGGGTTCCTGCTAGCCGTCGTGGTCACCGCCGCCAGTGTGCAAGAGCGCGACGGGGCCATGGGCCTGCTGGCGATCCTCCAGCACAAAGTTTCCCGGTTACGGCTGCTTTGGGCCGATCAGGCGGATGCCGGGGACCTGATGGCCTGGCTGTGGGACGTGCGGCCCTGGCGGACACTCCGCCGCGAGATTGTGAAGCGGCTCGCGGGCACCAACGGCTTCCTCCTGCTGCCAAAGCGCTGGATCGTGGAGCGGACCTTCGCGTGGTTGGGACGCTACCGGCGTCTTTCGAAGGATGATGAGTATTTGACCCAGACAAGTGAAACGATGATCCGCGTCGCCATGATCCATCTGATGGTCCGTCGCCTGGCTCGTCTGACATGTTTTTAAACACCCTCTAAACCAGCGCCCGCCACCAGAACACTTGTCGTATGAGGGCATTCGGATGCTCCGGATGCGACGCCTCTGATTTTATGTGACCCCGGATTATTGGACTGCGCCATACTAATACCATGCCTGCTAGAGAGCGATTCGGATCGCTAGAAGCGTAAGGAGTGAGCAAGGATTGTGTGGGATCGTAGGAATTTTTTCATGGAAAAGTACCTCACCAGGGATAGACGTGCCACTGCTCGAGGGCATGCGGGATGCAATGGTCCATCGCGGTCCTGATGATGCCGGGGTATTTATCTCTGCCGACCGCCGGGTGGCTTTGGGGCATCGGCGTCTTGCGATCATCGACCTGTCTCCAGCAGGTCGCCAGCCTATGAGCGATGAATCGGGGAAGATCTGGATCGTCTACAATGGCGAGTTGTACAACTTTAGGCAACTCCGAACGGAACTGGAGCGGAAAGGTTACCGCTTCCGGTCGGACACGGACACGGAAGTGTTGATCTTGCTGTATAAGGAGCACGGCAAGGCCATGCTCCACAAGCTACGAGGGATGTTTGCCTTTGCAATTTGGGACGAGCGCACAGGAGAATTGTGGCTCGTTCGAGATCGTATTGGAATTAAACCTCTTTACTATACTTCCGTGCCAGGTTCCTTCCTGTTTGCCTCCGAGATTAAGGCATTGGTGAAACACCCGCAGGTATCGCCAGCGCTTGATCCAACAGCCTTCTATCATTATCTCTCGTTTCGAACAACCCCAGCGCCAATGACGCTCTTCAAGGACATTTGCAAACTTCCCGCCGGGCATGCCCTGTTAGTGGGCGCCGATGGTCAGCTCAAACTCGAAGAATACTGGGACGTCCTGGATGCTGTAACACCTCTACCTGCCAAATCCGAAGACGAGTATATCGAAGCTATACTTGCGACGCTGCGCGATGCGGTTCAGTGCCATATGGTCAGCGATGTACCGATTGGGGTGTTCCTCTCGGGGGGGGTAGATTCGAGCGCCAACCTGGCGCTCTTCTCTCAGCTCACCTCCCAGCCGGTTCAGACATTTTCGATCGGCTATGCGAAGGAGGCTCGATATAACGAATTTGAATACGCCCGTCGGGTAGCCATGATGTTCCAAGCCGACTATCACGAGCTACGGATTGGCCCGGAAGAATTGCTAAGCTTCCTCGACGAAATGGTTTTCCATCAAGACGAGCCGCTTGCAGACCAGGTTTGCGTTCCTCTGTACTATGTAGCTGCCTTGGCGCGGCGTCATGTAACCGTCTGCCAGGTTGGTGAGGGAAGTGACGAATTGTTTGGGGGCTACGATTATTGGCGGAGGCTTCGCCGGCTTCAGCGCTTCAATCGGCTAATGGACGGTGTCCTCGGCCCCATAAGGATGGCGGGTTTGTGGGCCATGGCGAAGACAGGACACAGTACGACCAAACATTACGAGCTACTACGTCGGTCCGCCGCTCGCGAGCCGCTCTTCTGGGGGGGGGCTGATGCGGTCCCAGAAGCCTTGAAACATCGACTGTTAGGGCGACGATGGAATGGAATGTTTCGTGGGTACAGCTCTTACGAGGTAATCCGCCCTCTGTACGAACGGTTTCGGGAGAAGGAGGCTTTACAGGGCGACCTGGCGTGGATGACTTACGTCGATCTCAAGCTACGCCTGCCAGAACTCCTCTTGATGCGCGTGGATAAGATGACCATGGCCATTTCGTTGGAAGCCCGTGTCCCATTTCTGGACCACCAGTTTGTGGAGCTGGTTATGAGTATTCCAGAGAGCAGCAAGATAGGGACGGGACAACCCAAGTACCTCTTCAAGAGGGCCGCCGAACGCCTGTTACCACATGACGTTGTTTACCGCCGCAAGCAGGGTTTTGCTATCCCGCTCCATGAATGGTCTGCTGGGGCAATAAAGACCGCGATTAGGGAAACATTGTACGACTTTTGTAGGCGGACCGCGGCGCTTGATTGGGAAAACGTTGCGGCGGTGCTCGAAGGAGGCAGAGATACTATTGCCTGGACATTGTTCAATTTTGCCCTCTGGCACGCACACTGGATCGAAGGGAGAGCGGTAGGCCGTGTACTTTCTTTGGCCTCGGGGTGGCCTAACCGGACGTGACTTTTTGCGGTCAGAAGCTATGATTCGCGACACAGCGAATGGGTTCAGAAAAAGGCTGGAGTTTATTGCGGCGCAGATCGAAGAGCACCGGCACGCCAAGGGCAGGAAGTTGCAGATCCTCGACGTGGGTTGTGGGACAGGCATCTGGCTCACCATCCCCCTCGCTGCTTGCATAGGTGAGGTGAGGGGTATCGACATCGATCCAAAGGCCATCGCATTTGCGCAAGAAGAGGCGGCGAGACGTGGCCTTCGTGCCATTTTCGAATGCGTTCCTCTTGAATCGGTTCAGGACGGATGGTTCGACGTTATCATATGCTCTGAGGTGCTTGAACACATCCCAGCATATGACAATTTCTTCGCGCTCCTTGTGAAGAAACTGCGTACGGACGGGCTCTTGATCATTACAGTGCCAAACGGACATGGTCCCTTCGAGATTCAAAGCTGGCTTTGGCGGAAGCTTTTCGAGGATACTTGGTTTCACCGACTCCTGCGCCGCTTGCGTTGCACAAGGTCTCGAACGAACATCCCACCGGCTTTCCTCGATGCTGATTGTGGGCATGTGAATTTCTTCTCAAGAGGGGATCTAGCCAAGCTCTTTGAGCGGCATCAAATGCGGATAAAGAGATTTGAAGGCCGGACCTTTCTGTGTGGAATCTTCATCAACCCATTCCTCGCTCACCCATGTCTTGCAGCCATCAACAGTCAGCTTGGGAGTCGGTTACCTGCCTGGCTTGTTTCAGGGTGGATGTATGCACTAGCTCCCTCTGCCCCAGCGCCTGCCAGGTCAGATTGTTCTTGAGGCTCATGAGACGGGAATCGATGCGTACCGCCGCACTAGTCGCAATCGGCGGGAACATTTGCAAAGTCTGCACATTGTGGGCACTGATGAAGGTTGCAGCGACATCCCTCAGCACTGCCGATTACGGATTGTTCTTCCTGGCGCGTCGGATCTTGGTGTTTTTGCCCGCTTTAACGTTTCTCGGCGTTTCGAACACGATGGTACGCTACGTCGCAGCAATGCGCGAACGGGATGTGGAACGGGGCAACATTGTCGTAGCGAATTTTCTCTTAGTCGCAATGATGCAGAGCGCTTTCCTGGTTGCGTCGACTATAGGGCAACGACCGCTTGCAACGCTGTATTTTGGCGTCAATCAGACATCGTCTTTGTACTGGTCAGCCGTCTTGATGTCAGTGGTGTTCGTTTTCTATTTCTACCTCAAGGGATACTGCATCGGAATGATGTTCGTGGGATGGGGGACGGTGCTCGATATAGTACTGTTCACTGGATGGCCATTGCTGGCTTTTTTCGTCATTGCGGGGCCTTCGCCGGAAGATATCCTGTGGTTTCAGTTGATCGGGAGCGGATTATTGATCGGCGTTGGCATTGCGTGCATGCTCTACAGGGAGCGCCACGCGTTTAAGCAGCTTTGCTGGGTTCACCTTTTATCTGGGATAAAAATAGCCGTGGCGTTCGGCATGTCGCGTTATTTCGGCAATCTCCTGGATACTGTATTGGTCGTATTGGGGCCGTGGCTGCTTCGTGCCTCCTTACACGAGGTGGCGTATCTGACCAGCGCTATGATCATTATTCGAAGTGTTGAGGCAGGAATCGGCTCGCTGGCGTCCTTCGTAAGCTCAGCGACGTCTAATCTGATTGCGACAAGGAGGCTAGCTGAGGTGAATACTGCGATTAGCTTGGCTGTGAACCTTGGGATTCCTATAGGGCTTGTCGCTAGCGCGTTCTGTTTCTTCTTCGGCGCGCACATCGTGTTGCTCTTATTAGGTAGGGAATATCTCGAGCATGCGGTGTACCTTCAGGTCATTTCGCTGAGTCTCTTGCCCCTCTTGCTGTTTCAGCTTCTTAAGGGGATCATCGAGGCGAAGTATCTCTTCCCACACAATAGTTTTAACGTGGGGATTGGTTTGGTAGCATTTGTGGTGAGTTACGCCGTATTTCGCCACGTCAGCTCAGAGGGACTTGCGGTTGCGCTAGCGTATGTCGTCGCATATTGCGTTATCGCCACTCTCTCGGTGTGGTGCGTGCGACGGGCTATCAGCCTGGGTGAGATATTGGATTGGAGGAATGGGTCCGTTGCGTGTGTTAGCTTCCTCTGTCTCTATTTCCTTTCGCAGCGGGTAACGCTGCTAAGCGGTATGGTCGGCTTAGCACAATTGGCAGGGATTGGGACGCTCGTTGCAGCAATTCACATCATGGGACTCTATGGCATCGGGGCTAGGAATTTGATGATCATACGGCGAGCATTATCACCCAGAGGGTTAGGGTAGCATAAAGACAGCGCCGTTCAGATGGTATCGGCTAACCTAGGGGATTGGGTCACGTCAGAGAGGGAGTTGTGGTTGCCTGAGAGGGTGTTTAATAACTCATGTTGACTGACTTTTGCCTTGGTCAAGCGACGCGAAGTCGCTCCAGGTCTTCGATCAGAGGTTGGTCAGGGTGCTCGTCTTTCAAATAGGTGATAAGGTCCTCCCAGAGCAGACGCCGGAGCTGGTCTTGAACCGCAGCGGTCGAGAGGCCAGCAGCCTTGTCGCGTGTCCGGTGGCCTTGTGCACCTGTACGCTCCATGCGTAGGTGGGTCAGGAGGGCATAGGCGAAGCAGACCAGATGCAGGTGTGTCACGGCCGCCCGATAGGAGCGGTTCTGGTAGTGGGCGAGCCCCAACAGCTGGTTCAGATCTGTTACCCACTGCTCGATCGTCCAGCGCCGAGCGTACGTCTGGATGAGGTGTGCGGCTGAGCAGGCTGGGTCATCGGTCACCAGCCCGAGGATCTTCCTCGCACGCCCCTTGCGTGAGAAGACCACAGGCAACCGGCCGAGATGACTCAACTCCAGCCATCCCGCATCGACGAAGCGGTAACGCGCCTGGCCATGCGGCTTGTTGATGACGAGGGTGTCTGTCCGGCGCCGGCGAAACAGGTTCCGCCCATACCGGCCGGCTTTGAGCTTCCAGCCTGGCGTGAAGAGGCTGCGGTTGCTCTTCAGGGTGGAGGCAAAGGACCAGTGCTGCTCCCGGCGCGCTTGGACCACCGTGCGACAGAGGTAGTACGCATCAAACAGCACCACTACCTTGACGCCAGCCGGGGCCGCGAACTCGCGGATGAGCTGGGCAGCCAACTCTGTGGTCTTCCGAAAGGGACGTCCCAGGGACTTGGCATGGTCTGGCTTCAGATAGAGCCGGATGCCCCAGGGAATCACCTGACGGCGGCACACCAGAATGGCGCACACATAGTGGTGGCCCCGGATATAGGCATCCAATAGGGGGTCTTTCATCTTCGCCACCGCGTCCATGTACTGGCCCCGCTTGGCCTTCTTCGAGTCATCGAGAATCAGATAGAGGATGTCGCCCGTGCCCGGCTGGAGCCTTCGCAACAGGACCTGCGCCTGCTGGCGCAGCGCTGCCTCAGGGGCCCACCGCTCCACCAAGAAGAAGTTATTGAAGCGGGTCCGGTGATGCTCGGCATCCAGATATCGGTACAGGTTCGCGACATTCCGCCGTCCCCACATCACCGCCATCGTCAGGACCAGCAGCCGGAAGTACGTGAAATGGTCCCAGTGAAACTGCTCTTTCAGGGGCCGAAAAAACTTGTCAAGCGAGGGAGGCACGCGTACGATGCGGAACGTGGGGTCATCCTCTTAAGCCTGCTGGCGAGCAGGAGCTTATACACGCTCCCTAGCTGTGGGTCGAGGATGGCCTCTCCTACCGCTGCTGTCAAGCCCTCTCGCATTGCCCCCTCTAGAAACTCAGTCAACGTGAGTAATAAGGTACGGTGCGAGCGAGGCGCCGCATCATAAGATGAATCATGGCCACCCGCATCATGGTTTCACTGGTCTGGGTCAAATACGCCTAATCCTTCGATAACCGGCGGTACCCGTTCAGCCAGGCGAAGGGGCGCTCGACCATCCAACGTTTGGGGAGCACATGAAATCCTTTCAGGCCCTGAAGCCGTTTGACCACCTTGAGACGGACTTTGTGCCAGGGCCGCTAGGCCCACACCCACGCCGCGCGGTCACCAGTATAGGCTTGATCGGCCCAAATCAGCCGGAGCCGGGAGAACCGGTGCTGGAGGACCGCCAGGAGGGGGTGAGTGCCCTCGCGCTCCTGCACGTTGGCGCCCGTGACGACCACTGTCAGCAGGCACCCCAAGGTGTCGACGAAGCTATGCCGCGTGCGCCCTTTGCCCTGTGTGTGCCCGTCAAAGCCGCAGCCCCCCCGTTGTCCGTGGTCTTGACCGACTGGCTATCGATGATCCCGGCGCTGGGGTGGCGGTGTTTCCCTGCGGCGACCCGCACCTCGCCGCGGAGCAGGTCATGCATCCCCTGCCAGGTTCCATCCGGCGGCCATTGGCGGAAGTAGTGATAGACGATCAGCCAGGGCGGCCGGTCATGGGGGAGCATGCGCCAGGAGCAGCCACGGCGGAGGAGATAGAAGATGGCGTTCAAGATCTCACGTGTCGGGTAGGCGGCCGGTCGGCCGCCTGGTTGGGCTGCGCGGACCAGAGGTTGAATCAGGGCCATGCTTTGTCACTGAGATCGGGCGGGTAGGGTTGTCGGGTATGCAGAGCTGCGAGTAGAGTCGCCTATCGGCAGCCAACGCAACTTTTGGGGCACTCTCTTAGGGTTCAGGGGGTCAGATCTTTTAGAGCCAGGAGACATGCGGTTGCTGGCCATTAAAATAGCAGGTCACAGCGTCCACCAGTACGGGAAAGGTCGGCTTGCCACGCAGACGACAGGTCTCGCGAAGCGAGAGCATCCGCTCCACCCAACGATCGCCCTTCGCGTTGTAGGTCCCCTGTATCAGCTTCCGGCAGAGTGTGGCAAACCGCAGCGCTCGCTCGGCCCGGTTGTTGGTCGGGTCCACGCCCTCTTCTACGATGAACGTCCACAATGCGCCCAGCTCCCGCTCCAGCGCCCGAGCCAACTTCCCCGCCTCGTCTTTCCGCGCGCGATACTGGTCCAGCAGATGGATGAGCCGGGCGTAGCAGGTCTGCACTGCCCCTGCTGTCGGCGGGGCTTCAGCCCAGTGGACCAGCCGTTGCAGTTCTGCCAGCACCCGCCGCCCAAAGTGGGCGATGTCCGGCTCCTTCCGCTCCGCCAGACCCCGTGCCCGCCGGATCAGATGGGCCAGGCAGGTCTGCCGACCATAGACCCAGCGTTGATACACCCCATAGCCATCGCTGACCAAGATGCCTGCCCAGCGCTCGACCAACGCCGCAAAGGCTTCCCCATTCCGGCTCGCCTGTACCTTGAAAACGGCCACCGTCGTGTTGACCATCACTCACAGCCAGGCCAACACCCCATGCTGATACCAGTTCGTCTCGCCAATATAATTTACCTTGGCCTCACGGGCCTTCGCGGCAATCGCCTGATAGTGCGGTTGGATGGCTTCCGAAACCCGATCCACCCCCCGTTGAATCGCGCCCTGGCTGATGGCCACACCCAACACCGACTGGCAAAACTCCTGCACCGCGCTGCCACTGCTCCGCTGACTGCCCGACACCTCCCCGATGAGCACCGTCAACCGGGGGCCATAGCCGGCGCTCGCTTCCGGGGGCATTTGCGCTTTAATGACCCCGCCACAGTGGGAACAGCACGCGTCATGCAACACCAGATGCCGCATGATCATGTGGAGCTCGGGCAGCTCGACGACCGGGTGGGTATAGTAGGGGCGCGTGTCGGAAAACCCTGTCTGGCCCCACGCACAGATGGCGGGCTTCACCTCATGACCTCAGTCGGCTGCAACAGGGCCTGGCGATGGCCAGGATGCTTAGGCTTGGCCCCTGGGGTGCCCTTTGGCCCGCCTGGGGGGCCGGTTTCACCCAGGGGGAATCGGAGGAGGGGGACGATCGGAATTGCGCGAGTTCTGCCGCCCTCGAGCTTCGAGGGCGGCCAGCCGCGCCTTAAGGGTCTTGATCCGTTCTTCTTGTTGCCGAGTCACGGCCAGCAGGTGGATAACCAATTGGGCTCATGTGTAGCCAGTGTGCCTTGACAGGTCGCCAAGGCACATCCGGCGAATCAGCTCGGATGCGATGCGTTTCGCATTGACCATGGCTTCATACGTGGCCACAGAGAGATGCAGGTCCTGCTTGTGGACCCCGCGGAAGGCACGCAGATAGGTGCGGAGCGCCGCTCCTGCCCCTTCACAGGAGTTGCCGTAGACCTCGCGTCGGCCATCACCATCATCATCCCGCGCCCATTCGTGGACACTATGGCGGCCAGTGCAGGGGCTGGATGGCTGCCCCGGTCGCTCTGCCATTCGTCGGTGTACAGCCGCATGCTGCCAGCCGGACTGGTTTCGGCGATGCGGGGACGGCACGTCCGCGTGTCTGCATGGTCGCCCACCCACCAGCGCTGCTCTCCCGTGTCGCGCGAGATGCTGCTGCTGAGGGGGGGCGATCGTGGGCGGAGGTGCCGTGCCCCTTGCGCCTATTGGTGCGCCGGCGTGGCGTGTAGGTGGGATCGCGATGGCGTGCTTTTTTCCCCCGCGTTCTGAGCCAACTCATCGGCTTCGAAGGCTGTCCCACGCATCACCTCGGTCGGGGCGGTCTCGTTCATGTGGCCTTGAATCCGTTGCCGCAGGGTATGGAGCTGTCTCCGTGACAGCCCCAGCTCGCGGGCGAGGCGGGCTGTCGGCTCGCCCTTGGCCATCCCGCGGAGGAGCAGCCCCAGCGTCGCTGGTCGTTGCCGTGTCTTGGCGAAGATCGTCCCCGTCAGCAGGGGATGGTAGCCATCACAGGCCTGACAGCGGTCAGCCGGAACATACTCTTGGGCACGAAACAGGCGCCGTTTGGAGTGCCCACAGTGGGGGCATACAAACCCACATGGGTGGAGGTGGCGTTCCAACCACATCGTGCCAATGCTGTCGTCCAGAAGCTCGGCGATTGGGAACTCTATCATGCCACCATGAGACCACAGTCAGCACGGTGGCTACACATGAGCCACCAATTGCTGGATGACCAAAGGCGTCTGTTCCCAACTGGTGGTATCAAGCGGGAGTCCTTCGGGTAAGGGAAGGCAGGCAACCGCAGGGGATACCCTCGTCATGTACAACCAGTGTTCCCGTGAGGGGCGAATGCCACCTCTTATAACCCAGAATCCAGTAAACTCCCAGTACAAACTGGATGACGAGGCTTGCGAAGTCACCTTATATTCGTACCCCGTGAAGGCTTACGTGGCTGCTACGAAATCGGCAGCGGCAGGATTAGTTTGACATCTGATTTGGCGTACATCTATGCCTTCATAGGCACAGTCGTTAACGTTACCATCATCTGGATCGGCCGACGGCTGTTATTACGCTCGTTGAATGTCATGAGCGCGTTTTTGGTGGCGTATATGGTGTTCAACTACTTGGGCGGGATCTGGGCGGTCCTGTCACCGATTGAAGTTTCTTCGGCGTTTGGGGCGACCCCAGAGCATGGGCTCATCACGCCGAAGGTGATAGAGGAGTTTGCGGTCCTGTTGGGGGGGTCTCTGCTGGTATTCCTAGCCGGCTATGGTTTGCCATATGGTTACCAAGTCCCTCGATCGAGCAAGATGTCCCGCATGCCACCGTTGTTACCGTCGGGAGTGAGCGTGATCAAGGTCTTGGGAATCGGGATTGGGGCGCTCACTATGGTTGGCATGCTCATGGGCAAGGCACCCATTCTGCTTATCTTTCAGAGCAATGCGACCGGCAGAGAGCTTATGGAGGCGCGGCTTGCCTATACAACCACCGAAGCACAGCCATACCTTTTTTTCTTGCTTAGTTTCACAGTTTTGCCATTTACGACCTGGCTCCTCTACGGCATGTACCTACAGAGGAAGACTCTCCTTTGGGGAATCATCGCTTATATTTTCATTGGCGCTTCCTCCCTTGCCCTAGCATCCAGCCTCCAGAAACGGCCGCTTCTCCTCCACATCATTGTGTTGCTATTACTCAGGGCGCTTGTGAAAACGCCGCTCGGGAAGCCACTGGTTCCTCGTCTCGCAGTGTTGATAAAGGTTGGGATATTGGCGATCGGAGTACTTGTTGCCTTGTTCTTTCTCTTTACTGGTGTGGGCAGGTCCCAAGGGTCCTCCACCATAGAGGCCGTGCCCAAGGTTCTCGCTCTTGCGATCAAGAACCTGATTATCCCGTTCGGCAAAAACTTTCTGTACTACGTGGCGATCTTCCCGAGCATCCTTCCGCATTATGGGTTCGGTAACATTGCCTTGTTCTCCCGAATCACTGGCGGTAGCTATTTCTCGGATTCGAGGGAGGTCTATGCCATCATGTACCCGGAAAGCGACCTTGCTGGCGGGACGGCGGTAAGTGTATTCGGTTGGCTCTATGGCGGCTTTGGGATCCTCGGGCTCCTCGTAGGAGCATGGATAATTGGGGTACTTGTGGCTGTGGTCGATCGATGGCTGGACCAACTACCCATTCACTGCGATACCTTGGTGCTTCGGATGGGGATGGGCGTTTTCGGATTCTATCTGGCGCACGCTAGCCTATTCCAAGCGCTTATGGGGTATGGAGGGATCCCCTTTTTAGTGACTTGGCTCTTGGTTAGGAAGCGTGTGCGGAGGCTGCCACGGAGCCATACAACTCTGGAGGCAACGACATGACGATCTGTTTGCTCAGTTCAGCCCACCAGGCTTTTGACAAACGCGTCTTTATGAAGGAGGCACGAAGTCTCGCACAGGCCGGGTTCCGCGTCATTTCCATCGTGCCGCACGATGGTAGGCTGCCGCCAACGGATGGCGTGACGTTCGAATCATACCCGCCAGCGTCCGGCCGTCTGCGCCGGATCTGGCATTGCATGAGATTGTTGCGGATCGGCATGACGATCACGACCGACGCCTATCATTGTAATGAGCTCGACTCGTGGGCGATTGGGCGCATCCTCGGATGGGTTCGACGCGCTAAAGTTGTCTTCGATGTCCATGAACACTATCCTGGTATGGTGAATGCTCGGCGGTTTCCAGCAGCGCTCGTGCCGCTCGCTGTGTGGATCGTGCGCACATATATTCATGTGCTCAGCCGGCTGACTGATCTGATTGTATTGAGCCGGGAGGGCTTGCGGGAGGAGTATCGCCGTGCCTCGCGTATATGTGTGGCTGCCAATTACGCCCCACTCGATGGACTCCAGGCTTTGGAGGCAGGGGGGCCTCAGGACGGGAACCGTGAGGAAATGTTGGCATCTGGCGGTTTCTATGCCGCGGCGGTAGGAAGCTTCCGGCGTGCTGCAGGGTGGCCAGAGCTGCTTGAAAGCCTGACCCTCGTGCGGTACCCTGAGATCAACCTTGTGGTCATGGGTGATATCCTTGATGGTTCCCGAGAGGAGTTTACAGCGCGCGTCAAGGAACTCGGGCTTACAGACAGGATCAAATGGTTGGGGTGGCTACCATACAGCGTGATGCTGCGGTGTTTAGCACGGTGCCACGTCGGACTCGTGTTGTTCCAGCGATGGGAGATGTCACACGTGCACGGGTTTCCGCACAAAATGTTTGACTATATGGCTGCAGGGATTCCGGTGCTCGTTCCATCGTATGCGGGGGAGATGTGCAGCATCATCGAAGATTGCAAAGCTGGATTAGCAATTGACGCTTCATCTCCGCGCGAAATCGCCCAGGCACTTGAGTACCTGTATGAACACCCAGACGAGCGGTGTCAAATGGGAGCGCGGGGGCGGGATGCTGTTGGGCGCCGATACAATTGGGAGTCCGAAGCGAAAACCCTGGTGCAAGCATACCGAGAGTTGTTCTCGCCATTTGGGCTTCGCGACGGGAGGTGAGCTCGCGGTAACCTGGAGGGCGCAGTCGTGGTCGAACCAAGGGGTGTGCAATCTGTTTTTACGGCAATGGCACTCATCGTAGCCGGAGTGGTGGCGACGCTCCCCGCGGAGGCATTGACCGACTGGGAGCGGCTGGGGAACAGAGTAAGGGGAGACATGATTGATTTGGGCTATATCACTTCTGGCGCTGACCTGTGGATTCCAACCGTCGAGAACACCAGCATGATCCGCGATTATGTCTACCAGCTTCAACAGGGAGCCCAACACCAAGGCAAGCCTGTCATTAAGGGGAGTGCGACGCCCCTTGAGATCCATATCGCGCTGAAGGATGCGACGCACTCTGCGCTTTGCGGCGGTCTGTCAAAGCTGTTGTGGGGGATCTATAAAGCCTTCGGCTATCGCACGACGCGATATTCCTATATCGACAACACGTTCTGCTGTTACAGCGAGAGTCACGCAGTGGTGGACGTAGCAATCCCGGATCTGAACCGCTATATCGTCCAAGACCCCACATTCAATGTGACATGGAAGTGGGATGAAGTGTATATCGGCGTCCAGGAGATTAAGCCACTGCTGGTATCAGGGGCCAATGTCTATTACGAAAAAAATGGGCGGTCTCCATATAACGGCATGTATCAGCCCATCGACGCTCTGCTCGATAGGTATCTTAATTGGTTGACCTATATTCACAGCGTCATCCCGGACATAGGTGATAACCCGACCGAAATAATTCTAAACCGGGGGATCTGGCATGACGGCACGATCATTCGCTGAATCAAGCGGATTCCAAAATAACCTTGCCAATAGTAGGAGTAAATCGGATGGCAACGCGGCTAAACAGAAATATAAAGAGGTGTCAGCGAAGTCTGAGACCAATGCTTGGTTATATTTTGGTGGTCGTTCTTCTATTCGGAGTGGCCTCATCGTTGAGCACCGTGTCGGCAGCTACTCTCACAGTGAGCCCTTCCTGTAGGGGCACAGAGGACCCTACACACGACAAATGTTTCGACCAAGCGTTGGAACAGCTCAAAGCTGTAGGTGGCGGGGAGCTACGTATCGAGGGTGGAGAATATATCGTAAGCAAATGTCTCGAGATCCCAGGAAACACGCATGTCATCGGCTCTGGCCGTGAGACAGTATTGTTGCTCGCGCCAAGTTCCCCTAAGTTCGCTTGTTTAATTGAAATCAAAACATCTCAGGTGACAGTAGAAAACCTCACGCTTACAGGAATTGAAGGACCGCTTCATGACGTCATAGCAAAGCTGCCAGTTTCAGCAGTCCGCATTCACCCGGTCGAGGGTGTCATCCAGGACATCGCTATTCGGAATATCACGATGGCACAGGTGCGGGAATGGGGTATCATTGCGTATACAGAGCCGGGACACCCGCACGACTGCGTGAACGGTCTCTTCCTTGAGGGAAATCGAATCAGTCGTTTTGGTTCGATTGGGATTGTGGTCTTTCCGAAACCACAAGGGAGGTTATGTCAGAACATTCGTGTCGTGAACAACGAGATTGACGCAGCGGCTACGGTGAAGGATGGAGCTGGGATGAAGATCGAAGTCTTCCAGGGTGCGGTGATTTCGGGGAATACGATTCGCAACGCATGGAAAGTGTCGGCTGCTTTCTCACTTGGATATGCCCTGCGAGATGCATCTGTGACGGACAACGTAGTGGAGAACAGCCGGAATGGCTTCGTTCTGATGGGGCGGGGGGAACACGTTAGCTCGCGTCTCGGAATCCAATGGCCGCCTTCTGACAACGTGGTATTATTGAGGAATACTGTCCGAAACGTGTCTGATTACGCCATTCTTTTTCAGGTTGCTTCGCAGGGGACAGGGGGGCAGCGCTATGTCGTCGAAAACAACATCATCGACGGAGGGAAAATAGGTATGGCGGCCGGAGACATCACCGGCGAGTCAGTTCCGTTGCTCCCCGGATTGGTGTTTAAGGGGAATCGCATTAGTGGCGGTCGGCAAGTCATGCTGCGGGCTTCTGGAGGGCAAATCGAGGGTAATGTCGTTGAAGGAGGCCGCCTCGAGGTCATTGGGAATTCCAATCAGGTTGTGGGGAACGTGACAAGGTAAAACTGTAATCGGACGGTTCGCTCATTTTTAGAGTGGTTTGCGAGAATCGTGACACAGCCTCGTATAAATGTCCACCGGGAAGTTTAAGAGCGCGAGAATGTGTCGTTGCACGTGGGAGAGGGATGTCAGATGATCGTGCTGGCGGCGCCCTTGTCGGATAATCGTCAGGGGCAGGCCTCCAAAGCCTTTGCGCAGGCGCTCGGTTGTGGCTCGAGCCGTCGCCCGTTTTGGGTTCCCGGCATACAGCCCCGCCAACACCGTTCAGGTGGCGGCCAAGCGTTGGCGGACCACAAACTCCAGCAGCGTCAGGACTCGCAAGCCCACCGACAGCAGCCGGATCAACCCGGTCGCATGATCGTCCCGCTCCAGATACAGCGGGGTCACGGACAGAGGGTGCCCCTTCAGGCGGCCGAAGTCGGTCTCCACCAGGTATTGGCTGCGGTAGGCCAGCACCGCCTGCGCCCGCGAGCGTTGGTCTGACGGCGCGTGGGTGGCATAGCCCCGCCAGCCCAGCCGGCCGATGGCGGTGGCCACCGCCTGACGGTCGCCGCGGTCCTTGACGCGGAGGTCGCGCTTGACCTGCCCCGTCGTGGGTTGACTGCCAGAGCGCCGCAGCCGGCGCGTGTGCACACATTCGGTATAGGGCACCGCCACAGGCCCTGCACCCGGTACCGGGTCAGGATCGCCTCCACGGCCAGCCTGCAGCGCGGCCCGCTCAGTCACCCGCTGTTTACCCCGCCCCTGCTCGTTGAGCGCGGTCACCGCGGCCTGCGCCTTGGCCAGGCGGGTGCGCAACGCCGCCGCCCTGGCCCGGGCTAGCTAGCGCGAGCGCACCACCAACCGCCGTTCGGTCCAGGCAAACCTGTGGCCGGCCACCTTCGCGCTCAAGCGCTCCAGCTGTTCGTAGCCGTCGGCAAGGTGCTGCCGTTGGCCAGTGGCGGTCAGACGCGTGATGCGAGTCAACGGCCATTGTTCGGAGTCGGGCATAGGTCTATGGCCGGCTGCACCCTTTCCGCTACAAGCAGTTCCGGTATCGCTGGGCCGTGAGTGGCCCGGAGGTCCCTGTGCACGTCTTGGTGGTCGAAATGGCTGGTTATGAGCAGCCCTGGTTTCTAGTCACGTCGGCCCTCGAGTTGTCGGCCGCCCAGGTGGTGGCAATCTGGGCGGCGCGCTTCCGGCAAGAGGATGGCTTCCGCGAGCACAAGCAGCACCTGGGGATGGAGGAATGTCGCGCCTGGACCAGGCCTGGGAGGCCCGGAGGTGGTGGAGCCAACCGGCATGGAATCGTCGGAAGCGCCATGCCTCGATCCTGGATCTTCGCCGACTGTTCTGGTGGTAGCGCAGAGAGTTTTCGCCGTTCTTCCTCGCCTTGGAGGACCTCGAAAAAATCCCGGAGCCCTTCCCCTGATGCAAGATCTTACCGGGAGGGCTGCCTAATAGGGTGTCTGAAAAGTTTGCCTGGTGTCATACCATCGGCTAGCATGGAAGCACGGCTCCGAATCCTTCTCCCGCCCTTGCGGGAGGTCGACTGCCCTGGAAGCCGCGCCAGCGAAGGCTCGCAAACCTTATCGGAGTGACTTGACTGACGAGGAATGGGCCGTGATTGCCCCCTATGTTCCCCACGTCAAGCCCGGCGGGCGGCCGGAGGAACAGCCCAAGCGGGCAATCCTCAATGGCATCTTGAGAGTAGACATTATCAAAGTTTGTGGGGTATCATGGCCCAACGACCAAACCCCGAGTACTGGAGGTGTCTATGCCCAGCTATGACGAGGTCACCCAACGGGCCGGGAGTCTACGGGCCATGACCGGCTTAACCCAAGCAGAATTCACGGCCCTCCTGCCGCATTTCGAACACGCGTTTCTGACCTATATGCAAGAGCATACCATTGATGGACACCCGCGCACGAGCCGGCGTTATAGTGCGTATGACACCTCTCCTTTACCGACGATGGCTGATAAGTTGCTGTTTATTCTGACCTACCTTAAACAGAATCCCATCCAAGAAGTGCAAGGGCAACTCTTTGGGATGTCCCAATCGCATGCCAATAAGTGGCTTCATCTCCTCCATACGGTGTTGAATCAGGCCTTAGCGCAGTAGGACCTGCTGCCGGCCCGCACGGCTGCCGAGTTAGCGACACTCCTTGCAAGCAAACAGACCAAGGACGTCCCTTCTACCCCCCTTTTTGGCATGATGGTACTGAACGCCCCATCCACCGCCCAACAGATCCAGAAGAACAACAAGACCATTACAGTGGCAAGAAGAAGTGCCACACGGTGAAAAACCTGCTCGTGATCAATGAGACCTGTCACATTTGCTTCTTGAGTGCCACATATGAAGGCGATGTGCATGATAAAAGTGTCGCGGATCTGGCAGGCTATAGCCTGCCACCTGGCAGTTGCCTCTACCAAGATATGGGCTTCCAGGGTTTTGTGCTCAACGACATCACCATCGTTCAACCGAAGAAAAAACCCCGTGGGGGTGAACTCACGCCCCCTGAGAAAGCGACCAATCGTCGTATCTCGTCGATCAGGATTCGTATTGAACACGCGATTGGCGGGGTGAAACGTTATCGGATCGTGAAAGACAAGATCCGCCTCTTCAAAGACGGGATTCGCGACACCATCATGGAAACGTGTTGTGGTCTGTATACTGCTCCCCATTAAGCCAAGGGTCCCTGGAATTGAGTATACTGTGGCTGACACAGAAGGAGGTCAGCCATGCAACGTAGAAAATGGGATGCCAACACCAAAGCCATGATGGTGCTTGAAGGTCTCAAGGGCAAGCCCGTGGCCGAGCTATGCGCGGAGCACCAGAGCAGCCAGGCCCAGTATGATCAGTGGCGCGACCAGTTGCTGGCCCATGCGCCCAAAGCCTTTGAGGTCCATGAGCAGAGCCAACGCGAAGCGCGGCGGGCCCGCGAGCATGCCCGGGTGAACACGCTGGTGGGCGAGCTCACCCTGGAGTTAAAAAAAGCGACGCGGGACTGGGAGGAGTCGGCAACCCTCGCTGCGGGTCGTGCCGCGCAACGAAGGGCGGCTCGAACGTCTCCAGGCCCTGAAGGCGGAGCACCCCTGCTGGGGATACCGCCGGAGCTGGGCGTCCCTGCGCTTTGTCGAGCAGCTGGCGGTCAACCAGAAACGGATCCTGCGCCTGATGCGGGAGCATCACCTGCTCGTGACACCCCGGCAGCGCCTGAAAGCCAAGCGGACGCCGACGAGGAGCCAACCCAACCCCACCCGGCCGAACGAGTGGTGGGGCATTGACATGACCAAGGTCCTGGTCCAAAACGTGGGCTGGGTCAATAGCGTCGTGGTGCTCGATTGGTAGACCAAGACGATCGTGGGAGACCATGCGGCCCTGCGCTCCACCGCGCAGCCCTGGCTGGCCGCCCTGGACCTGGCCGTGAACCACCAGGTTCCTGAGGGGGTCCGGGGCAACGGCCTGCGCCTGATGAGCGACAACGGCTGTCAACCCACCTCGGTGGCATGCAGGCGGGCGTGCAACACGCTGGGCATTCATCAGACCTTCACGAGCGATCACAATCCGAAGGGCAATGCCGACACCGAGCGGATGAGGCGCACGCTGAAAGAGGAGCACCTCTGGCGGCATGAGTGGACCTGGCCTTTCACCTGAGTCCGTGCCCTCGGAACGTGGATCGAGCACGACAACGTGCATGACTTGCACTCAGCCCTGGGCGACAAGCCGCCCAGGCAGTTTGAACGCGCATACCACCTCGCCACGGGACTCAGTTGCCAGCCGCTTGACAAATGGGGAGCATTACAGCTGCATAACTTTCGTTTACAGTACCGACCATGGCATTATGCCTCATAACAAATATTGAAAGTGTCTAGTGTTCAATCAAAGATAGACAAGAACAATGCTAGATAGTACGCGAAGATTGCCGGCACTGTAAGTGCACACCATAACTTTAATGCGGCATGAATCATGTCTTCGGATTTCGAGACCACTTTGGTCCGTCGTATCATCCGGGCCAGATAATGGCTCGTCTTGGAATTATCTCGGTCAATCGCATGGGTGTATGCGTTGCCAATGATCTGACGCTCTTTGGGTAAGACCTGGGCAAATGCATCCCAGTTATCTGTATATAAAATACACAATCAGTTAAATGTTTGACTTTATCATAGAGGCGTTGGAACGTTGCAGCATCACGACCACCGAGTACCCAGGCAATGGTTCGCCCTGTGCGACGATCCACGGCTGTAAGAATCCAGACTTTTCTTTTTTTGATTGAAGAAAAGGCCACATCTCATCAAATTTCATTTCCTGAATATCTGGAGCAATGGTCGGTTCATCCGTGCTGGCAGCCGCTTGTCGAATCCCGTAATACGTGGTGGTGCGTGAGACGCCCAAGAGTTTGGCCAAAAAGCCAAACGAGGCTGTTCCCAGGGCGTATAAGAGAATACACAAGGCTTTTGTAACCTCGGTGGCGTGCGAGTGGCGCTCATCACCCAGCACAAAATTATAACCACAAGCACGGCATCGATAGCGTTGCTTCCCGCGCCCAAATCCGTTCTTAACCGTGTGAGTCTGTTGACAATTTTTACAAGTCATCATACGCCCTCCCTCCTGTCCACGACTCTGTCCATGGAGGGAGGGCATACCATATCTATCTAAATTTTAACACTCTCGGCATCTTTTCCGTCCTCTGTAGTGGCTGTGCGTGGCGGATGCTGCCCCATGATCTGACCCCCTGGCAGACCGTGTACCATGACTGTCGGGCGTGGCGGCACGACGGCACCTGGCAAGTGATCCATGACCTGCTCCGCGGCGAGGTGTGGGTGGCCGAAGGCCGGCACCGCCAGCCCAGTGCGGGAAGTCTCGATAGTCACACGGTGAAGACCACCGAAAAAGGGAGGGCCGTGGGGATGACGCGGCCAAGCAGGTCAAGGGCCGCAAACGCCACCTCCTCGTCGATACGGTCGGGCTCCTCCTCGCGGTGCTCGTGACCGCCGGCCATGCGCAAGATCGCGACGGGGCCAGGCTGCTGCTGGAGGTGCTCCGCCACACGTGTTCGCGGTTACGACTCCTCTGGGCCGATCAGGCGTATGCCGGGGAGCTCATCGCCTGGGTGTGGGCCTTGCGACCCTGGCGGAAAGTCCATCGGGAGATTGTCAGGCGGCCCGAGGGGACCAAGGGCTTCCTGCTCCTGCCGAAACGCTGGGTGGTGGAGCGGACTTGCGCCTGGTTAGGCCGCTACCGCCGCTTGTCCAAGGATGATGAGTATCTGACCCCGACCAGCGAAACCATGCTTCGTGCCGCGATGATCCATCTGATGGTCTATCGCCTGGCTTACATAGTATCCTTTTAACTCGACTTTGGCCAATCAGGCTGCCAACGGGACGCCATGGATTAAGAGGTTAAATTCCTCCGGTGGAAATTGTATTGACTCTGCCTCCGGAGTAGAGTGCACCACATAGAGGGCGCGCCAGAGATGCCGACGGACCAAGGCCAAACAGTCTGCAAAGGTGGGGTCAGCGTTGCGATACCAAGCGGTGACCGGCAGCGGGATCTGCCCACCTTGGCCCAGCTTCAGCGCCAGCACGGTCACCAGGGAAAAGAGGGCCAACAGGACGGGGGTGGTGCGTGCAATGGCGCGGTCCGACCATTGCCGCTGGGTCTCCAGCCCCAGGTGGGCCCGACTTTCTTCAAACGTCACCTCGAGCGACCAGCGCATGACGACCCCTGGCAGGATCGGCACCGGTGTGGCCTGGAGATCAGGACAGCAGCATGCTGCCATGCGCAGCGTGCCCTCGGGGTCGGCTACGAGGACATAGCGGATGGCGTCTGGTGGCTGGCGCGGCGTCTCCCACAGGGCGGTCCGCGAGAAGACCCACAATGGTTTCCGCTGGCCCCCGTACCAGTGGACTTCCACGGTCTCCCAGGGGGTGTCCGAGCGCACCGCCCACTCCTGCAGGCTGCGCTGGCGCTTTCCGTTCAAGGGGTTGGGGCCGCGTGTGCCAGGCAGCGGGGGCCTGGTGGATGAGGCCATGCGGCATCCCCGCGCAGACGCGAGACCCTGGTCACCTGGTGTTTCACCCAGGTCAGGGCCAGCGACACCACCGCAAAGCCGCCGTTCACCACCAACACCAGCCAGCGGTCTGGCAACCACCGGCGGACGTGTTTGATCATCGGCCGAACCCAGTCGATGCTCGTCTGGTGCCGGCGCTGGCCGCGCCTCGTCTCGGGCCAGCAGCGCGCAGGCAAACAGGGCAACGCCCCACCCACGCCGGCTCCAGGGCCCGGGGACCAAGCGCATCATCGACACCCACTTCAGCCCAAAGCAGCGGATGACATGCTTCTTGGTCGAGCGCACCGCATCCCAATCGCACCCTTGATCCCTGATCGTCCGCCCGAACCGGCGTTCCACGGTGTCGTCGGCTCCCAGGACGATCGTCGCCCCTGGGGGCACACAGACGGTGAGGAGCAACCCCAGCAGCATCCGACTGCCCTGGCGGGCTGACCACGTGGCGCGGTTCAAGACCCGATGATCGTTCGTCACATGGCGCGCCATGGCCAACCCCATGACCCGCTAGGCCGCCGTCACGGTGCGCGGCCCGGGCGCGAGTATCGCCCCCAACAGGAAGGTGTGCGCATGGACCCAGACGCGGTCCGAAACGAGTGGCGCAAAGGGCGCCACAACCAGGAGGATCTCCGCAGGCAGGTGTGGCATGGGACGTCTTCCCTTGATCGCGTGAACGTTGACCGCGTGCATTGATCATCAGGAACGTTCCGCCTCCCTGCCTACCCCAAAATGGCCAAAGTCGAGTTTAAGACACCCTCTCAGATCCTGGAAACTACTGATTAGGATCCAGGCGAAGAAACCGGAAGATAACAATGGACAGCCATGACACCATGCGGTACGAATGGAGTTGGGAGGCCTTGATGCACCCTAAACACGTCATTTTAGTGACGGTGGACACGTTGAGGGCGGACCATTTGAGCTGCCTTGGATACCCGCGACCGACGACCCCGAAGATCGACGAGTTGGCCAAGTCCGGCGTGCTCTTCACCCAAGCTTTTGCCCATGGGCCCAATACGGGGGCCTCGATGCCCTCTCTCTTCACCTCCAGCTACCCGCTCATGTATGGGGGGGAGGGTTACGTGGACGGCAAGGGTCTGACGATCGCCGAGTGTCTCAAGGCCCAGGGACTCGTCACCGCCGGCCTTCACTCCAACCCCTTCCTGTCGCGCGCTTACGGTCACGACAAAGGCTTCGACTTTTTCGACGATAACTTTTCTTTGGGGGTGGCGAGGCCGCTGATCTTCTTGCATCGGATCGTCAACTATTTCCGTTACGAACCATATCTGACCGGGCATGAGCTCAATCGCAAGGCCTTCCGCTGGATCAGAGAGCACGGTCAGCCGATTCACAGACGTGGGGGGCGGTTCTTCCTGTGGCTTCACTACATGAACGTCCATGGCCCCTACCACCCTCCCGCCCAGTACCAGCATCTCTTCACCCGACGGCCGGTTTCCAAACTCGCGCGCCACAAACTGTGGAAGAAGATGATCCACCACGGCGCATCGATCACCGAAGAGGAGCGGAGAACCCTCGTAGACCTCTATGATGCCGAGATCCGCTGTATGGATGACTGCTTCGCAGCACTCATCCAAGAACTACAGGCTCTCGGTATCTATGATCATAGCTTGATCGTGCTCACGGCTGACCATGGCGAGGAGTTTGGCGAGCACGCAGGGTACTTCCATCTCAAGCAGCTCTACGATGAAGTGCTGCATGTCCCTCTCATTCTGTGGGGCCCCGGCCTCCCGAGAGGAGAGATGATTTCCCAACAGGTGCGCCTGATCGATGTGGCTCCGACCGTCTTTGACCTCCTCAAACTCACCTCGCCATCCCATTTTCTGGGCACCTCCCTCATGCCGCTTATCGAAGGCCAAGGCGGTGTGAACCTGGATCTCTTCTGTGAGGTGCTCGGGCGTCTCAACGGGGCGAGAACCCGGCGCTTCGCCCTTCGGACCAGCGTTTACAAATACATTGTGGAGTTCGATGAAGATGGCCATTTAATCGGGCGGGAGCTCTATCACCTTCCCACGGATCCGCGGGAACTCTCCAATCTTATCGACGTCCCACCCCCGGAGTTAGCCGAGCTGGATCGTAAGCTCAAGACCTTCATTAACACCACCGGCGGGCTTGAAGCTGCCGTGGAAACGAAGGATGATGTGGACGAAGAGGTCAAGCGTCGGCTGAGGGATCTGGGATACATCGAATGACTCTCATCCCCCAGTGCCGGTGCATAGGCCCGGTTACTTAGGGGGATTAAGGTCAATACAAGGCCTGCCTTCACGTTCCGGCATATCACGCTGGAACAACTTGGTGAAGCATGTGTGGGATAGCTGGGTTTTCGGGCCATTTTGACCCCTATTTGTTGTCTTCGATGGGCCGCGTCATCGCTCACCGCGGACCCGACGATGAAGGGCAGATATTACTTCCTGGCACGAAGGTGCAGGTCGGGTTGGCTCACAGGCGCCTGTCGATTATCGATTTATCAGCTGAGGGGCGCCAGCCCATGGCGACAGCGTGCGGACGGTGTAGCAGTGATGGTTCAGGGCGAGGAGAGGTGCAGAATCTTTGGCTCACATACAACGGCGAAATTTACAATTATCGCGACCTGCGCCGTGGGTTAGAGGCCAAGGGCCACCGGTTTCACAGCCACACGGATTCAGAGGTTCTGCTCCATCTTTACGCTGACGCCGGCACGGACATGCTGAAGCAGCTCAACGGCATCTTCGCCTTGGCGATCTATGACGGACGGTGTGCCGGGCAGCCCCAGGGTCTAGAACCTGGAGATCTCTTCTTGGCTCGTGACGGCCTGGGCGTAAAGCCGCTTTACTATACGGAAACTTCGAGCGGATTCTTGTTTGCCTCCGAGTTAAAGGCACTTCTGCAGTGTCCCGATGTGCAACGGGATTTGGATCATGTGGCTCTTCATTATTATTTGGCCTATCTGTGGGCGCCAGCGCCTGCCACCATGCTAAAACAGGTGAAGAAACTTCCCCCTGGTTGTGCCCTAATCGTGCGCAATGGCCGTGTTGCCAGGCAGTGGACGTTTTATGAGCTGCCCTATGGACAAACGTATCTGCCAGGGTCTGAGATGGAAATTGCTCGCGAGTTGCGGAGGCAATTGCAGGCTGCGGTCGAGCGCCAGATGGTGGCAGACGTGCCAGTTGGAGCGTTCCTTTCCGGTGGGCTTGATTCCAGCGCTGTGGTGGCGATGATGCGTAGAGTTCGGCCTGACTATAGGCCTATCTGTTACAGTATCGAGTTTACTAACGATATAGGCGTGGACGGCATTACGTCGGATCTGCCCTATGCTATACGAGTCGCAAGACAATTGGGGGTCGATCTAACTGCTATCCACGTCCAGCCCGATGTGATCCAGTATCTGGAGCGCATACTCTATCATCTCGAAGAGCCTCAGGCTGACCCAGCCGCGATTAATGCTCTCTTGATTGCGCAGCAGGCTCGGCACGATGGCATTAAGGTGCTCCTTTCAGGTGCAGGTGGTGATGATGTTTTCTCCGGCTACCGCCGTCATTGGGCCCTCAAAATGGAGCGGATGTGGGGATGGCTGCCCGAGGGAGTGCGGAAGAGGATGGCGCGGGGAGCCACGCAAGCCCTGAATGGCAATGCGAGCAGGAGTTGGGGGCATCGGCATCCGTGGGTCCGACGGATCAGCAAGGCATTCGCCCATGCTGATTTGCCGGCAGAGGATCGCTTAATCGCCTACTTCTATTGGAGTGGGGAGGAGGTGCGCCGCGCGCTCTATGCACACGCGCTGAGGGCCGAATTGGCGGATGTCGATACCGCCCAACCATTACGGGAGAATTTGAGGCGAATTCCCGCCGAACACGATCCACTGAACCGGATGCTGTATCTGGAGGCTAAGCATTTCCTGGCCGATCACAACTTGAACTATACAGATAAGACCAGCATGGCCGTCGGAGTTGAGGTCCGCGTACCTCTGATCGATTTAGAATTAGTGAAGTTTGCCACACAGATTCCACCGCATCTAAAACAGAAGGGCCGCACTGGCAAAGCGATTTTCAAGAAAGCGATGGAGCCATACTTGCCGAAGGACGTGATTTATCGGCCGAAGAGTGGGTTTGGTGTCCCCTTGCGTCGTTGGCTCCGTTGCGAGCTGCGAGAGATGGTTGACGACGTCCTATCGCCAGATTCCTTGATGCGTCGGGGATTGTTTGACCACGTTGCGGTGCAGCGTCTGATGGAGAGCGACCGCACTGGGCAGATTGACGGGGGTTATACCATCTTTGCGTTGATCTGCATCGAACTTTGGTGTCGGCTGTTCGTCGACGGCAAGGTGCCGGCTGACCTCTCGGCGGATTGTGGGTGGAACCGTGTGTCGGGAAAAAAATGCTTGGCTTTCTCCCATTCCATTCGAGGAGTCGCTAGAGGTAACCGGAGCTAGCCTTGAAGTGGCAGAGGCCTTTGCATCTTCTTACGGCTGTGGGCAAGTATGGACGCAGCCTTCGGTATCTGCGCCCTTCGCAGCTCAGCGGCCTTGCTTGGAATCGAGTGCTCCGGACCTTGCCACCTGGCCCGTCTGCTGTAAGAAAAGTCAGACTGCGAGCTGTCCTTGAACCTCCTCTCCAGCCTTTCCTGGCTACTCCACGCAGTGTGGACGGCATGGTTGTAACCCTCCTGAACCACTCGGTCGACTACTCAGCGGGCATCCATTGGAACGATCCCAGGCAGACCAAACTCTGGCGTTACTGCCTCCATTACATGGCCTGCCTTCGACAGGAGGGGATGACGCCGGCTGCACAGAGAAAGTGGATGCATGCCTGGGTAGCAGGAAATCCCCATCCGAGAAGTGAGGGATGGGAACCATTTCCAACGAGTCAGCGCCTGACCAACTGGTTCAAAATCTGGTGGGCAGCGGGCTTCTTGAAAGACGATGAACCCCTCCTCGCGAGTGCCTATGCGCAAACCCGTCATCTTCGCCGTTTTGTCGAGCGTCATATCGATGTCAATCACCTATTTGAGAACCTGAAGACACTCTTTTGGGCGGGTTGTATGTTTGCCGGTGCTGAAGCGGAAGCATGGCGTTCATGGGCTGCCCTTCACCTGGCGAGAGAGCTTCGCGTGCAGGTGCTGTCTGACGGCGGACACTATGAGCGGAGCCCGATGTACCATTCGCTTGTGCTTGAAGGCTGTTTGGACCTTTTGAATATTCGCCTTGCCTGGGCAAAGCAACATCCTGATCTAGCTGATCTACTTGTTAGCAAGGTGGAAGCAATGCTCGTCTGGTTGGACAGGATGACCCACCCGGACGGTGAGATCGCACTGTTCAATGACGCAGCTTTCAAGATCGCTCCAGCGCCTGGGGTGCTGTTCGACTACGGCCAAAGGTTGGGGTTCCACTGGCCCTCGTCCAGCCGTCTCTCACACCTTCAAGAGTCGGGGTATGTGGTCATTCGCGACAACGGTCATTATCTCGTGATGGATATCGGGCCAATCGGTCCCGAACATCAACCTGGACATGGGCATTGTGACCTGCTCAGCTTTGAATGGTCCATTGGCGTTCAGCGTATCGTCTGTGATAGTGGCGTCTATGCTTATCAAGACCCAGTGATGCGCCCATATGTCCGATCTACCGCAGCCCACAATACGCTTCGCATTGATGGCGAGGACCAGAGCGAGATCTGGAAAGAATTTCGCGTCGCCCGTCGGGCCCATCCCCAGAAAATCTCCGTAGAGACCGCACCTGATGGCACTGTCCATGTTGCCGCCAGCCACGATGGATACCGTCGTTTGCCCGGTCGTCCAATCCATCGGCGGGGATTTACCTATCATGGTGGTAGGCTCTCTCTTCGGGATCATGTAACGGGAAGCGGAGTCCACGACATCGAGGCTTTCATCCACTTCCATCCTGAGATCGCAGTGCAAAACCTGTCTCGTACGATGTATAATCTGGCGCTCGGTGAAAGTAAAATCGGTCAAATAGCTTTTGAGAATTGGCAAGAGGCGCAGCTGGTCCAGGGCTGGCATTGTCCAGAATTCGGGAGGCGTGAGCCTAACACAGTACTGAAATTGATGAGCAGAGTACAATTGCCATTTCATGGCCAGATCGATATTAAGCTGGACCGGTGGCCCGCATGAGGGGCCTCGATATCACTGGGGCATGGCCAAACTTGACGAAGCTGGCTTACCTGATCAAAGCACTCAAGGCCTCTCAGCTGAGTTATCCCGATCTTACTGACCCAAGCAGTGAATCTTAAGATTCCAGTGTCGCGGCATCCCGCTCGACAAGCTGTTTTACGGCCTACTGAACGTAAGATCTTTATGCACGGGGCAGTAAGTCTGCAGAGCACGTCCAGCGATTCCTGGCCTCCTATGCTCCCATCATCTCGCGCTTCCAGCCTCGGCGCCACTTCTTCACTGCTCCCGAATAACGTCAAGAGATGACACACTGGCTCCGGGTCTGGCAGGAGATCGCGGGAACGGCAACGGCAGCATAAGAAACGACAGAGATGTCGCCCAGGCAATTTGAACGCGAATACCACCTGAGCCACATAACTCAATTGGCCGCTTGACCAGAGGGAAGCATTACACGGGCGACAGGATGCCTCGCTTATTGATGGTGACGCAGTATTATCTGCCAGAAATGGGAGCGCCCCAAACGAGGCTTTCGGAATGGGGGGAAGAGCTTATAAGCCTGGGCTGGGCAGTCGAGGTGTTAACGGCATTGCCCAATTATCCAACCGGTTCGATTTTTGAAGGATATAATCCTAAGAAACCAGTCAAGGAACAAATCGGACGAATTGACGTAGTGAGATGTCCGCTACACCCAGCGAGTGAAGGTTTTCTGAATCGACTATACTGCTATTTCTCCTTCGTTAGGTCCTGCAAGAGATATGGTCCAGCCTTGTGCAGAAAACCAGATGTGATGTTTGTTGAATCGCCACCGTTGTTTATAGGTTATGCCGTGCGTGCACTTAAAAAGCACTGGCATGTTCCATTTGTCTTCAATGTATCGGACTTATGGCCAGAAAGTGTTGTTCGCATGCAGATAATAAAGGAAGGCTTTTTATCAAAGATGGCAGAGCACCTAGAGCGCTCAATATATCGGGAGGCTGTTGCAGTCACAGGTCAGTCAGACGAGATAGTCAATTCCATCCAACGGAAATGCCCGGAAATCAGAACATGTCTCATCAGTAATGGTGTGGATCCAAGTCGGTTTGGGCCAGAAAAGGCAACCGACGAATCGCGGGCATTCTTACGTAGAAGAAGCAATCAGACAGTGTTTCTGTACGCCGGACTCTTCGGTTTGGCTCAGGGGCTTGATCAAATTTTAGATGTAGCAAGCAGAGTGAGAGAGGATCAGGCGATCCAATTCGTTTTAATCGGAGATGGCCCTGTTAGGGCCCATTTAGAGGATCGCGTCCGAGGAGAAAGCCTGACCAATGTCAGACTACTCCCCCCCCAAAATAGAGAGAAAATACCGACTCTTCTCGCCTCTGCGGATGTGGCAATGGTCACCCTTGGCGTACATATCCCGGGGGCGGTTCCAAGCAAAATATACGAGGCCATGGCGAGTGCTATCCCAATATTGCTCGTCGCGGACGGTGAGCCAGCAAGACGGGTGGAGGAGGCAGGGGCAGGGATTGCCGTTGGGTATAACGACATTGAGGCGTTGGAGAACGCGGTCTATCGCTTGCATAGAGACAAGGATCTGCGTCTAAAGATGGGCAGGGCTGGTCGTCATGCCGCCACAACCAGATATAATCGGAAAGATATCGCGGCTAAATTAGATATGTTGTTACGGGATGTCATTGAAAGGTAGGGTAGGCATGTTCTTGCGGTTTTCTCTGGATCGTGCTGGAAATGCTTTGTGGGTGCACAAGCCGTTTGATTCCCGATAGATATCACCCCCACGCCCTTTAAGGGCGTCGGGCTGCTTCTCCGGACGATCAATCGAGCAGCGGGAATCCTTCTTGTGCGCGTCATAAGGACGCGTCAAGGCTTATGATGCCAGATACGGGGAGACCAATGTGGCTGGCAGCAATCAATGGCTTGTTCCCGAGTCGACGCAGGTCGAGGAAGTTCGGATTCGCGCAGCATACGAGAAGAGACGGAGGCTGGCCGCACGCTATTCATGGTTTAATCCCGACTATGTCTTCATGAAGCAGCAATTGGAACGCTGGTTGTTGTGGTTGTTGAAACGGTATGGCTGCACACCTTTGGACAAAAAACAGATTCTCGATGTCGGCTGTGGTGTGGGATACTACCTCCGCGAGTTCGTCAAATGGGGGGCCCGCCCAGAACATATCATCGGAATTGACTTGCTTCCGGACCGTATTGCTGAAGCTAAATATTTATGTCCCGAGGCTGTAAAACTCCAATGTGGGAGCGCCACCAAGCTCGCTTTTCCTGACGCTACATTCGATCTGGTCCTCCAGATAACCGTTTTCACCTCGATTCTTGACCCTGGTATGAAACAACAAATCGCCCGTGAGATGCTCAGGGTAGTGAAGCGAGATGGGCTCATTCTTTGGTATGACTACTACATCAATAATCCCCGAAATCCTGATGTGCGAGGTGTGAAGAAGCAGGAGATCCATCAACTGTTTCATGGGGCTCGGATTGAACTGCGGCGAATCACCCTTGCACCGCCCCTGATCCGTTTGCTTGCCCGATATTCGTGGATGGCGTGCTATTTGTTAGAGAAGATTCCACTCCTGTGTACCCATTATCTTGGTGCGATTCGAAGACAGTAAGAAGGGAAGTACGAATGGCCTGGACCGTTGCATTGTCTCTGGCCTTGCACGCCCCAGACATCGGTCGCCAAAGAGTAAAAAGGGGTGAGCGCTTGAGTCATGATCCTGGTTCTCCAAATTGCCGATCCCGACAGGAGGTGATTCCTATATGGATCATCTGCGTGAAAAATACTTGCCCTTTGCCCTGCCGGATACGGATGACACGGATGTCGACGCCATCGCCGAAGCGGTGCGATCGGGATGGATCACCACAGGCCTCAAAACCTACGAGTTCGAGCAAGCCTTCGCCA
>Ga0209172_10001887_pt1 | contig 40720 bp, 31 predicted proteins | sample LarsenN4metaG_FD_184113 | JGI IMG/M metagenome (GOLD analysis project Ga0209172, IMG submission 184113) | Hot spring sediment bacterial and archeal communities from British Columbia, Canada, to study Microbial Dark Matter (Phase II) - Larsen... ... | reverse complement strand
CTCGTCCTGACCGACGACGTGGGCTTTGGCGCGACCTCGCCTTTTGGCGGGCCGATCCCGACGCCGACCTTCGAGCGGCTGGCGAACGCGGGCTTGCGCTACACGCAGTTCCACACCACGGCGCTGTGCTCGCCCACGCGCGCGGCGCTGCTCTCCGGGCGCAATCACCACAGCGTCGCCACGGGCGTCATCATGGAGTTGGGCACGGGCTTCCCCGGCTACAACTCGCTCATGCCGAAGAGTGCCGGGACGTTCGCCGAGATTCTGAAGCAGAACGGCTACAGCACCTCCTGGTATGGCAAGAACCACAACGTCCCCGACTGGCAGACCAGCCAGGGCGGGCCCTTCGACCTCTGGCCGACCGGGCTTGGCTTTGAATACTTCTACGGCTTTATCGGCGGCGACACCAGCCAGTGGAATCCGGCCCTCTTCGAGAACACCAAGCCCATCGAGCCGCCGCACGACGCGAAGGATTATTTCTTCGACAAGGACATGGCCGACCACACCATCGCGTGGATCCGGATGCAGCACGCGGTGGCGCCGGGCAAGCCCTTCCTCGCCTACTACGCGCCCGGCCCGGCACACGCGCCGCACCACGCGCCAAAGGAGTGGATTGCCAAATTCAAAGGCAAGTTCGACCAGGGCTGGGACAAGGTGCGCGAGGAGACCTTCGCCCGGCAGAAGCGGATGGGTATCGTCCCGGCCAACGCCAAGCTGACCGAGCGCTCCCCGGGCATCCCCGCGTGGGACCCCCTCGACGCAGACCACAAGAAGGTAGCGGCCCGTATGATGGAGGTCTACGCCGCCGCGCTGTCGCACGCGGACTACCAGATGGGGCGCATCCTCGACGCCATCGCCGAGCAGGGCGAACTCGACAACACGCTGGTCATCTACATCCAGGGCGACAACGGGGCGAGCGCCGAGGGCGGACCGAACGGGTTGCTCAACGAGATGACCGTGTTCAACGCGATCCCCGAGGACTTCAAGGAAGTGCTCCGCCGCATGGACGAGCTGGGCGGCCCGAAAACCTTCAACCATTACCCCATCGGCTGGGCGCACGCCATGGACACCCCCTTCCAGTGGACCAAGCAGATCGCCTCGCACTGGGGCGGCACGCGCAACGGTCTCGTCATCTCCTGGCCCGCGCGCATCCAGGACAGGGGCGGCATCCGCACGCAGTTCCATCACGTCATTGACATCATGCCGACGATTCTCGAAGCCGTCGGCGTGCCTGCGCCGACGAGCATCAACGGCGTCGTGCAGAAGCCGGTCGAGGGCGTGAGCATGGCCTACACGTTCGATAACGCGAAGGCGCCCTCGAAACACACGACGCAATACTTCGAGATGTTCGGCAATCGCGCTATCTACCATGACGGCTGGGTGGCCGCCACGACACCGGGGGTTGCTCCGTGGGACACGGCGGCCGAAATGCAGGGCCGATTGCCCGCTGTCCTCGACTACCAGTGGGAACTCTACAACGTCAGCAAGGACTTCAGCCAGGCCGACAACCTCGCCGCAAAGGAACCAACCAAGCTCAAGGAATTGCAGGAACTCTTCTGGACGGAAGCGGCGAAATACAACGTGCTGCCGATCGAAAACGGCAGGATCGACCGCTTCGACGTGAGCAATCGGCCGAGCCTGACCACTGGCCGCGAGGAGTTCACCTACTACCCCGGGCTGGTGCGCATTCCCGAGGGCGCCGCGCCGGATATGAAGAACAAGTCGTACCAGATCAAGGCCGAGGTGGAAGTTCCCAAAGGCGGCGCCGAAGGCATGTTGATCACCCACGGTGGGCGCTTCAGCGGCTACGGGCTCTACCTGCTCAAGGGCAGGCCGGTGTTCACCTACAACCTGGCGGGTGTTGCCCGCTACAGCATCGCCGGGAAGGACAAGCTGACGCCGGGCAAGCACACCATCCTGTTCGACTTCAAGTATGGCGGCGGCGGTCTCGGCAAGGGCGGCGTCGGCACCTTGCTGATGGACGGCAAGAAGGTGGCCACAGGGCGCATTGAGCGCACGCTGGCGTTCCGCCTCTTGCTCGACGAGACCCTGGATTGCGGTGAGGACACCGGCACGCCGGTCGTCGAGGACTATGCCGGCCAAATGCCGTTCAAGTTCACCGGCAAGATCGAGAAGGTCACCGTGTCGCTGAAATAGCCCAGTTGCAGGGGAGAGAAGGGAGACGACAATGAAAACCGCAAGACTTCGTAACGCAGCGCTCGCGGGTCTGATGGCAATTGGCCTTGTCTTGCCGTCATTCGCGCAGGACTTCCCAGTGAAGAAGGAAGCCGTCAAGGGCGCCGAGAAGCACTACTCGCCCTACGTGGGCCGCAACATCCCCGACCGCGTGCTCTGGGGGGACACGCACCTGCACACGTCGTTCTCCCCGGACGCGGGCCTCACGGGCACGACGCTCGGGCCGGAGGAGGCGTTCCGCTTCGCGCGTGGCGAAGTGGTGACCTCGAGCGGCGGGCTTAAAGCACAGCTCCGGCGGCCCCACGATTTCCTCGTCGTGTCCGACCACGCCGAGTATCTCGGGCTGGCGAACATGCTGCGCGACGGCGATCCAACGCTCCTCGCCGATCCGGCCGGCAAGCGCTGGTACGACATGTTTCGCGCGGGCGGACAGCAGGCCCTCGACGCAACGTTGGAAGCCGTCCTCGACATCGGCAAGCGCAACCAGCGCTTCAAGAGCCCAGAAGCGCAGCGCAGCGCGTGGGAACGAGAGGTCGCGGCGGCAGAGAAGTACAACGAGCCGGGCAAGTTCACGGCGTTCATCGGCTTCGAGTGGACTTCCATGCCGAACAGCGCGAACCTCCACCGCGTCGTGATCTTCCGCGACGGCGCCGACCGCGCGCGCCAGGTGCTGCCGCTCTCGGCCTTCGACAGCGAGGACCCCGAGGACCTGTGGCGCTATCTCGCGGCCTACGAGCAGAAGACCGGCGGCAAGGCGCTCGCCATCGCGCACAACGGCAACGTCAGCGCCGGATTGATGTTCTCGGACAAGACCTTCGGCGGGAAGCCGTTCGACCGCGCCTACGCCGAGCAGCGGATGAAGTGGGAGCCGGTCTACGAGGTGACCCAGATCAAGGGCGACGGCGAGACCACACCGAGTCTTTCGCCCACGGACGAGTTCGCCAACTTCGAGCGCTGGGACAACACCACCCTCGGCGGCACTATCATCACGACCTAGGACATGCTCCCGTTCAACTACGCGCGGTAGGCGCTGCGGATGGGGCTGCAACACGAGGCGCGGGTCGGCGCCAATCCGTTCAAGTTCGGCATGATCGGCAGCACCGATGCCCACACGGCGCTCTCCGCTCCCGGCGAGGAAAACTTCCTCGGCAAGGTCGCCCCAAACGAGCCGTCGCCCCGTCGGTGGGAGGAAGTGCTGTGGAAGGCGGCGAACGACGATCCGAAGCTGGCAACCTACGGCTACAGCATGGGCGCGGGCGGCTATGCCGCTGTTTGGGCACGCGAGAACACCCGCGAGGCCATCTTCGCTGCGATGCAGAAGAAGGAGGTCTATGCCACGACGGGAACCCGCATCCTGGTCCGCGTCTTTGGCGGCTGGGACTTCCAACCCGATGAGGTCAATCTCCCCGATTTCGCCGACCATGGCTATGCGCGCGGCGTGCCCATGGGCGGCGATCTTTCCGCCGCACCCGCGGGCAAGGCGCCGACCTTCCTCATCCGCGCCATGCGCGACGTGGACGGGGCCAACCTCGACCGCGTTTAGATTATTAAAGGCTGGCTCGACGCCAAGGGCGAGACGCACGAGAAGGTGTTTGATGTCGCACTCTCCGATGGTCGCAAGCCTGGCCGGATGGAAAAGTGCCGCCTGTGGGTAACACTGTGGACGTGAAGAATGCGACCTGGACGAACACCATCGGCGACCCGCTGCTGGGCGCGTGGTGGAAGGACTCCGAGTTCGACGCTACTCAGCGCGCGGTCTACTACGTGCGGGTAATCGAAATCCCCACGCCGCGCTGGACGGCGTATGACGCCAAGCGCTTTGGCATCACCATGCGGCCTGAAGTTCCGATGACGGTCACGGAGCGCGCCTACACCTCGCCCATCTGGTATACGCCGTGAAGATTCAATCCGTTTCCTCTGTTAGCTCCTGTTCAAATCGCATGAAACGACTGCTCAATGAACCGTTGTTGCATTTTCTCGTGCCGGGCGCGTTGCTCTTCGGCGGCTTCGGCCTGCTGAATCGCGGTGACGAACCTCAGGCCGGGCGGATCGTGGTCACGCAAGGCAAGATCGAAAACCTGCAGGCCTCGTTCAGCCGGGTTTGGCAGCGTCCGGCCTCGCCGGCGGAGCTGGACGGGCTGGTGCAGGACTACCTCCGCGAAGAAGTCCTCGCGCGCGAGGCGATAGCGTTGGGCCTTGAGCGCGACGACACCATCATCCGCCGCCGGTTACGTCAGAAGATGGAGTTCATTGCCAACGATCTCGCCGCGGCCGCCGAGCCGAGCGAGGCGGAGCTTGCGGAGTTTTTGGCGAAGCATCCCGATCGCTTCCGCATCGAGCCGCGCTTCACCCTCCGGCAGGTCTATCTGAGCGCCGACCGGCGGGGCGACGCGTTGAAGCAGGACGCCGAGCGCTTGCTGGCTGATTTGAATCGCCCGGGTATGGAGGCCGACTTCCAGACGCTGGGCGACGCCACGTTGCTGAGCCCAGAGCTCGCGGATGTCCCGGCCAGTGACGTGACCCGCGAGTTTGGAGAAGAGTTCGCGCGGCAATTGACGCAGTTGCCAGCAGGGCGGTGGGTCGGGCCGGTGTTCTCGGCTTTCGGCGCTCATCTCGTGCGCGTGGACGAACGGAAGCCGGGAAGGATGCCGGAGCTGCCGGAAGTGCGTGCACAAGTCGCCCGCGAGTGGGCCGACGCACGGCGGCGGGAGGACAACGAACGATTCTTCCAGAACCTGTTGAAGCGTTACGCCGTGACCATCGAACGCGATGAGCCGGTGGAGGCTAAACAAGATTGGAGAAAACAGGTGAAATGAAACGCGCGCTTCTCATCGTTGTTCTGCTCGCCACGTTCGCGCCCGGCGTGTTCGCGCACGAGGTGCGTCCCGCTTACCTCGAACTGCGCCAGACCGGGACGGAAACCTACGATGTGCTGTGGAAAGTGCCGGCGGCCGGTGAGGACATGCGGCTGGCGCTCTACGTTCGTTTGCCCGAAGGCTGCGTGAACCTGACCAACCCGCGCGGCACATTCAGCGGCGGCGCTTATGTGGAACGTTGGCGGGTACAAGCGCCGACGGGTCTGGCCGGGGAGCGCATCGCCATTGACGGTCTGGCCTCGACGATGACCGACGTGCTGGTCCGCATCGATTTCGGCGATGGCACGACGTGGACGCAGCGCCTGACGCCGGAAGCGCCGGCGGCGGTGATTCCCAAAGCCGCGTCGCGGTTACAGACCGCCGGCGTTTATCTGATGCTCGGCGTTGAGCACATCCTACTCGGCATTGACCACCTGCTTTTCGTGCTGGCCTTGCTCATCATCGTGGGCTGGCGCTGGGGATTGCTGGTCAAAACCATCACTGCGTTCAGCGTGGCCCACAGCATCACCCTCGCGCTGGCGACACTCGGCTTTGTGCACGTGCCGCAGCGGCCGGTCGAGGCCGCCATCGCCTTGAGCATTGTGTTCGTCGCGGCGGAAATCCTGCATGGCCGGCAGGGCCGCGAGGACATCAGCGCGCGCGCGCCGTGGATACTGGCGTTCGCGTTCGGGCTGTTGCATGGCTTCGGCTTCGCGGGCGCGTTGGGCGAAGTCGGCTTGCCGCAGAAGCAGATTCCGCTGGCGCTGCTGTCCTTCGACTTCGGCGTCGAAGCAGGCCAGTTGCTCTTCATCGCCGTGGTGGTGTCGCTGGTCGCGTTGGCGCGGCACGCGAAGTTTCCCGCGCCGCAGTGGGCACAACTCGTTCCACCCTACGCCATCGGCACTGTCGCGATGTACTGGGTCATCCAACGCATTGCTGCTTTTTGAACCAATGAGAGACGGAAAGAACACACCAATGAAAATCGCACACACACAGAACCTCATCGTCGCCACGTTCGTTGGCGCATTGGCATTCACTGCCACAACGCTCGTCGCGCAGGACGCTGCAGGCGATGACGAAAAAGTCAAAGCCGCCGAGTTGGCCAAGAAGCTTTCGAACCCCGTGGCCGCCCTGATCAGCGTGCCGTTCCAGCGGCGAGACGGTCGACGTCGGCATCGATCTCGGCTCGCCGGAGTCGGGGAGGGGGACGCACCTCCGTTGCTTCCGTAACTTCTCCCCTAACCCCGGAGATGGTCGCCATGCCTCGAGAGCCTCGGCACGATGTTCAGGGTGCTCTGCACCACGTGATCGCGCGAGGAATCGAATGCCGGACATCTTGCCGTGCGAGACTTCGGGCATACGATCGGCAAGGTGGCGAGGGCACTGGGGGTCTCATCCAGACCGTGCTTCGAGGCATGGAGCAGGGCGGGCAAACCATGGAGGCTCAGAGGTGGACCTTGGAAGAGCTGATTAAGTGACGGAAGTGACGGAGGTACGTCCCTCTTCCGCTTGTTGGGCGCCTGGACGAGGCCCAGAAGCGGGGGTGGACTGTGGTGGACATGAAACGCGACTAAAGCGGGTAAGCGGGTTTTTCACTTTGACAATTGACGCGGGATAATGGTGAGCAATCAAATTTCTCTGGGATGCCGAGAGCAGGACGGCCGGGAGACGGATTGATGAACGCGATGCGAAGCAGCTTCTGTGTCCTTGTGGTCGCGGCTGGACTCCTCATGCATCCCGCGGCCTTCGGCCAGGGCAAGAGCGGACCGCAACGGACATTCACCAGGCCCGCGGAGGCCGCGAAGGCCCTGGGGGCTGCCTACCGGAAGGGCGACCCCAAGGCGGTGGCCGATATCCTGGGAGACAAGGCGTGGCGGCTCGTGTTCTCGGGCGATCCGGTCATCGATCGGCACGAGCGCGCCTGGTTCCTCTCCCTGTACAAGGAGGGGCACGAGGTCCTCGCCGAAAGCGATAGTCGCGCCGTGCTGCAGCTCGGCAGGGACGAGCAGCCGTATCCGATCCCGATCGTCAAGAAGGGGGAGCGGTGGCGATTCGACCCGAGCGAGGGCCACGAGGACCTGTTGAGCCGCCGCATTAGCAAGGCCGAGCTGAGCGCGGTCAATGTCGTTCTCGCCTACGTCGAGGCCCAGCGCGAGTACCACCAAGCCCCCCGCAGGGGGGATGGCGTGCGGGAGTATGCTCAGAAGCTCAAGAGCACCCCGGGGCAGCGCGACGGGCTGTTCTGGGAAGGACAGCCCGGCAAGGCGGCGGGCCCGCTGGCCGGGTTGGTCGAGGCCGCTGGCAGGGAAGGCTACGGGGGTGCCAAGGAAGGCGAGCTGCCGATCTATCGCGGCTACGCCTACAAGATCCTCACCGCCCAGGGCCCCCGGGCGCCCGGTGGCGCCCGCGACTACTTGGTCAACGGCCGGATGACCGGCGGCTTTGCGCTGGTCGCCTTCCCGTTGCGCTACGGCGTCTCGGGGGTGATGACCTTCCTGGTCAATCCGGACGGCGCGGTCTACCAGAAGGATCTCGGCCCCAAGACTGTCGAGGTGGGGGGGAAGATGACCCACTTCGACCCCGACGAGACCTGGACCAAGGGCCAGGCGAACTGACTAAACAGCCACATGAGGTGAACGATGAAAACCCGGATATTCTCAGCAGCACTCGCCGCCACCCTTCTGCTCCTGGCCGCGGGCGCTGGCGCCCAGGCCCCGGCCAAGCCGCCCGCCAAGGCTGCGGCCCCCTCTGCCCAGACGGACTACGCCCTACCCGATGTCACCGCCAAGAAATGGACCGGCGACCTCGACGGCATGATCAAGCGGCGCCAGATCCGGATTCTCGTGCCGTACTCGAAGACCTTCTATTTCGTGGATCGGGGGACGCAGCGCGGGCTGGCCTACGATGTCGGCCGGGTCTTCGAGGAGGACCTCAACAAGCAGCTCAAGAGCAAGCACGTCCGCGTGCATGTCCTGTTGGTCCCCGTGGCTCGCGATGAAATCATCCCGGGCCTGCTGGAAGGCCGCGGGGACGTCGCGATAGCCAACCTGACGATCACGCCCGCGCGCCTGAAGCAGGTGGACTTTACCGACCCCACGAGGAGGAATGCCTCGGAGATCGTCGTGACCGGCCCGGGGGCCGATCCGATCGCGACCGTGGAGGATCTCTCCGGCAAGGAGGTGTATGTCCGCAGGTCCTCCAGTTTCTACGAGAGCCTGGAAAAGGTCAACGCGGAGTTCGCCAAGGCCGGGAAGGCGGCGGTGAAGGTGCGGCTCGCGCCGGAGACCCTCGAGATCGAGGACCTCCTGGAGATGGTGAATGCCGGTCTCGTCAAGGCGACCATCGCCGACGCGCACATGGCCGAGTTCTGGAAGAAAATCTTCACCAAGCTCGTGCTTCATCCGGAGGCCGCGATCCGCACGGGCGGCGAGGTCGGCTGGATGCTCCGCAAGGACAGCCCCCAGCTCAAGACGGAACTCAACGCTTTCCTCGCCCGCTATCCTGAGGGCTCTGCCCGACGCAACCAACTGTTGCAGAAGTACCTAAAGAGCACCAAGTACGCCAAAGAGGCGACCTCGAAGGAGGAGATCGCGAAGTTCGAGCGCACCGTGGAGTTCTTCCGCAGGTACGGTGACCGCTACGACATGGATTACCTGCTGATGATGGCGCAGGGCTACCAGGAGTCGCGGCTGGACCAGGAGGCCAAGAGTCCGGTGGGGGCCATCGGCGTGATGCAGGTGATGCCGGCCACGGGCAAGGACATGGCCGTGGGCGACATCACCCAGGTCGAGCCCAACATTCATGCGGGCGTGAAGTACATGCGCTTCATGATGAACCAGTTCTACGCGAACGAGCCGATGGACCCGCTGAACAAGGGGCTGTTCACGTTCGCCTCCTACAACGCCGGGCCGGGCCGGATCGCGCAGCTCCGCAAGCTGGCCACCAAGCGCGGCCTCGATCCCAATGTCTGGTTCAACAATGTCGAGCTGATCGCCGCGGAGAAGATCGGCCGCGAGACGGTGACCTATGTGTCGAACATCTACAAGTACTACCTGGCCTACCGGATGATCACCGAGGAGCAGGCGGAGCGCGCGAAGACCCGGGAGGCGATCAAGCAGGGAGCGGGCAAGTAGCATGCCCCGACCCATGGCGAGGTCGCGTTACAGCCGGTGGGCGGGCGCCGAGTTGTAGAGTCCCACCCGAGGGTCTCGGGTCGGCCGGACCATCGAGACGCATCCTCATGGCGGAGAACAGGCTCCACGGAATCCATCGGCGACCCACCTTCTGGCTCGTGCTCGCGGGGCTGACCCTCGTCACGGTCCTCCTGGGTGTCTCCTTTCTCGACCCATCCCCACCCAAGAAGATCGTGCTGGCCACCGGACAGGCCGGCGGCATGTACGATGCCTTCGGGCGGGAGTACCAGCGGCGACTGGAAAAGCTGGGCCTGCGCGTCGAGCTGGTGCAGACCAACGGCTCTGTGGACAATCTCCAGCGCCTTGTGCGGGGCCAGGTGGACGTGGCCTTTGCCCAGGGGGGCACCGCCGCCTTCGTCCCGAATCCCCACGGGGTGCTCCGGGGCCTGGCGACCCTCTACGGGGAGACCATCTGGGTTTTTTACCGGGGCAGCCTGGCCTCCGAATCCCTTGGCGACCTACAGGGACGGCGGATCTCCGCGGGCCCGACGCAGAGCGGGACCGAGGCGGTGGCCAAAGAGCTCCTGCGGGCGCACGGCGTTGACCTGAGCAGTCCCTTGATCGTCAATCTGTCCTCTGCGGACGCCCGGCAGCGGTTGCAGGACGGCCGGCTGGATGCCGCGTTCTTCGTCACCTCGTACCGGGACCCCGGCATCCGGGACCTGCTCCGCCAGCCGGGGGTGCGCCTGCTCAACTTCCGCCGGGATGTGGCGTACACCCGGCAGTTCCCCTACCTCACCCCCGTCAAGCTGACCGAGGGCCTGCTGGATCTCCGGAACAACATTCCGTCCAAGGACACGACGGTGCTGGCCGCTGCCGCCATGCTGGTGGCCCAGGCCGATCTCCACCCGCAGGTAGTCGAGGCGGTGCTGAAGGTGGCCCAGGCGGTCCATTCTCCGGGAAGTCTCGTGGACCCACCGTTGCGCTACCCCTCGCTGGAGGGGCTCGATCTACCCATCCATGAGACCGCCGATGCATATCTGACCTCCGGCGAATCCTTTCTCTCGCGCCTCCTGCCCTATTGGGCCCTGCGGCAGCTCCTGCGACTCCGTATCGTCCTGCTGCCGCTCTTCGCAGTCTGGCTGCCCTTCCTGAAGGTCCTCCCCATGATCTCCGCGTGGCGAGCAGGCCGGTGGCTGGAGCGGCACTACCGTGCACTCGACCGTATCGAAGGGGTCCTCACCCGCGGCGTGCAGACGGACGAGCTGCGCGCGGCATTGCAGGCGCTGGAAAAGCTGCAGAGTGAGATGGACACGATCGCCCGAAAGGTCTCTGGCCAGCGTCTGCGGGACGTGTATCACTGGCGGGCGCACGTCGGGCTCCTCCAGAGCCAGGCTCAGGAGCGCCTGCGGCGGCTGGAGGGGTCTTTGTAAGCCCTGCAAATGGTTTGACAATGATGGGTAGCCAAAATAAAATAACTCCGTCTGTTTCCAAGGTGTTCGGCCCATCCCATGAGGTGCAATCTCCCAGATTGCCGCGGCGCAAAGGGGGTGTGTATGGATGCCGAGCGTGACGGTGAAGGAGGACGAGTCCTTCGAAAGCGCGCTACGCCGCTTCAAGAAGCAGTGTGAGAAGGCTGGGGTGCTCTCCGAGCTCCGCAAGCGGGAGCACTACGAGAAGCCGAGTGTCCGCCGGAAGAAGAAGATGCTGGCTGCGCGCAAGAAGGCCCAGAAGCGAATGCGGATGATGGAGTAGGTCAGTGGACCTCAAGACGCGCCTGGGGGAAGACCTCAAGACAGCGCTCCGGTCGGGTGACAGGCTCCGCGCCTCGGTGATCCGCCTGCTCACCGCCCTCATCAAGAATCGCGAGGTGGAGAAGCGCGCGCCCCTGACGGATGCCGAGGGGCTCCAGGCGGTCATGACCTCGTGCAAGCAGCGGCAGGAGGCCATAGACCAGTATCGCCAGGGAGGGCGGCAGGACCTGGTGGACAAGGAGGCGGCGGAGCTGGCCATCCTGCAATCGTACCTGCCCAAGGCGCTGACGTCCGAAGAGCTGCAGGCCATGGTTCTGGAGGCGATTCGCGAGGTCCAGGCCACCTCTCCCAGAGAAATGGGAAAGGTGATGGCCATCCTGATGCCGAAGGTCACCGGTCGGGCCGACGGCAAGATCGTGAACACGCTGGTGCGCGAGGCGCTCTCCAAGCATTGACGTGTTGAGGACGTGACCGCTCGAACTGGTTCCCCGGTGTCCAGCCGGGGATGGGACCGGGACACGCCGCGCAAGGGGCTCGCCAAAGGCGAGTCCCTTGCTTTTTTTCTTGGGGCCGGGCGACGGTGCTGCCCCGAGGCGTCCCGGCGGCGGATTCTCACCGCGGTGTGAACGAGATGGACGCCCACTCCCTTCGAGTTCTTGAGTATCCCGAACTCCTGGATCTCCTGGCAGCCGAGGCCTCATCGGTGCTGGGGCGCCAGCGGAGTGCCGCCCTGGTCCCTTCGCCCGATGTGCACCTGGTGTCCCGCCGGTTGGCGGAGACGCGCGAGTGGCGCGACCTGCTCCGGCAGGGGCCCGTGCCCGCCCTGGAACGGGCCGCGGACATCCGGGGCTCACTTGGGCGGGCGGCCGTCGCCGGGACGCGGTTGCCTCCCCAGGAGCTCATCGCCGTCGCCAACACCCTGGAGGCGGCGCACCAGCTCCGCCGACACCTCCATGGAGCCCCCCTCCCACTTCCAGAGCTTCGCCGGATCGCCGCCGGCCTCATGCCTCCCCTGGATCTTCTCGGGGAGATCCGCCGCTGCATCGGCCCCGACGGGGCGGTGGCGGACGCCGCCACTCCCGTCCTCCTTCGCCTGCGCGCGGAGATTCGCCACAGCCGCGAGGCGGCCCGGGAGAGCCTGCAGGCCATGCTGCGATCGCCGCAGCTCCAGCCGATCCTTGCCGAGCCGGTCCTGACCCTGCGGAACGACCGCTACGTCATCCCGGTCACGCCGGCCTATCGAGCGGTCCTGCAGGGCATCGTCCAGGATCAGTCCGCCAGCGGGCAGACCCTGTTCCTTGAGCCTCTGTCGGTGGTGGAGCTGAACAACGCGATCCGCCGTCTGGAGCGCGAGGCGGAAGCGGAGGTGGACCGCATCCTGGGGGCGCTCACCGCGTCTGTCCGCGCCGCGGGGGAGACGATTGCTTCGACGGTGGAAGCCCTCGCCGACCTGGACCTGATTCTCGCGAAAGCGAGACTGGCGGACCGGTGGCGATGTGGGGAGCCGAGGATCGTCATGGAGGGGGCCCTGCGCCTCCTCCAGGTGCGCCATCCGCTGTTGCTGGCCGCTCGCGGTACCCAGGGTGAGGGAGAGGTCGTTCCCATTGATGTCACCGTGGGGCCTGAGGCCAGCGTCCTGGTGATCACGGGGCCCAACACGGGCGGCAAGACGGTGACCCTGAAGACGGTGGGCCTGGCCGTCCTCATGACGCAGGCCGGGCTGCACATCCCGGCCTCCCCCGACAGCCAGGTGCCGATCTACGAGGCCGTGTACGCCGACATCGGCGACGAGCAGAGCATCGCCCAGAACCTCAGTACGTTTTCCGCCCACGTGTCCCGACTGCGGACCATCCTGTCCCAGGCGGGCTCGAAAAGCCTGGTTCTGCTGGACGAAGTTGGCGCGGGTACCGACCCCGGGGAGGGATCGGCCCTGGGAAACGCGGTTCTGGAGGCCCTGGCAGGCCGCGGCTGCCATGTCCTGGCCACCACGCATCTTGATGCAATTAAAGCGTTTGCGGCCCAGGACCCCCGGATGGTCAATGCGGCGGTCGAGTTCGATCTTGACAGGCTTCAACCCCTGTATAAATTACATATCGGGCTTCCTGGTCGAAGCTTTGCCATTGACATCGCCTGCCGCTTGGGCATCCCGCCGACGATCATCCAGCGCTCTCGGGAACTTCTTGGCGACTCTGGCGCCGAGGTCGCAGCCCTGCTGAACCGGTTGCATGCCCAGGAACAACGCCGTATCGCCGACGTGGCCGAGGCCGCGCGCGAGCGGGAGGCGGCCGCCACGGCACGCCAGGAGGCGGAGCGGCTCGCCGCCTGCCTTCGCGACCAGGTCGGGGCAATCCGCTTGCAGGCCAAGCGGCTCGTGGCCGGCATCGCCGGCGAGGCCCGGCGGCGGGCCGAGGCGGCCGTGGCCGGCCTTGCCCGGGGTGGCTCCATTCGGGAGGCGCGGGAGGCCCTCCGCGAGCTTTCGCCTCTGGCGGAGGCCCACCTGGCCGAATTGCCGGGGGGCGATCTCGGCCCGGACAGCCAGGCCCCCCTCTCATCGGTGGAAAGGGGACAGCGCGTCTTCGTCCGGCACCTGGGTCAGACCGGGACTGTCCTCTCCAGGGTCGGCCAGGGACTCGTCGAGGTCCAGCTCCCCGTGGGAAAGACGCGGGTGCCCCTGAGCGCCTTGTCGCCTGCGGCGCCTGGCGTGTCCTCCCGGGCCCCGGAGGGCGGCGTCACCTGGACGGCCGGGGCCGGGGATCAACTGGGACCCGAGATCAACGTGATCGGCTGCACCGTGGAGGAGGCCACGGCGCGCGTGCAGCGCTACCTGGAAGATGCGGCGCTGGGCGGCCTGGATCGAGTCCGGATCATCCATGGCAAGGGAACGGGGCGGCTGCGCCGGGGCCTCTCGGAGTTCTTGAGGACACATCCTTTGGTGGCGGGCTTTCACCTGGCCTCCTTCGAGGAGGGTGGCGCCGGGGCCACCATCGTGGACCTGGGAACCCTTCGATCCCGCCTGGGCGGGACTCACGGCCCCGAAGGGTCGAGGCGACGGGAAGTGGGGACCGGATGATCCCCGAGGCGCTCATCGCCGAGATCCTGCGGCGCACGGACATCGTGGAGCTGATCGGGGGGCACCTTCCGCTCAAGGCGGCCGGCCGGACCCACAAGGCGCTCTGCCCGTTCCACACGGAGAAAACACCCTCCTTTATCGTGAACCCGGAGCGGCAGATCTTCCACTGCTTCGGTTGTGGGGAGGGGGGCGATGCCATCACCTTCCTGATGAAGCATGAGCGCCTGACGTTCCCCGAGGCGGCGCGATACCTGGCGGAGCGGGCGGGGGTCTCGCTGCCCACCCTGGGGACCCGACATGGTCTACAGGGCGAGACGGACGGGCGCCTGGCCCTGGTCGAGGTCCACCGGCAGGCGCTGGAGCACTTCCGGGAAAACCTGCGCGGGCCGGAGGGATCGGGCGCCCGAGACTACTTGGCCGGCCGGGGCCTCACCCCGGCGCTGGTCGACCGGTTCCAGCTGGGATACGCCCTGCCCCGGTGGGACGGCCTGTTACGCGCCCTGAAGAAACGAGGGCACCCGGACCGGCTGCTGGCGGCATCCGGCCTGATCATCGCGCGCCAGGACGAGAGCGGCCATTACGATCGCTTTCGGAATCGCCTCATGATCCCGATCTGGGACGTGAGCGGGAAGGTGGTCGGCTTCGGCGGGCGGGCGCTGGATGCCAGCGAGGTGAAGTACCTGAATTCGCCGGAGACGGCCCTCTACCGAAAGGGGACGCACCTGTTCGGATTGAACCTGGCGGCGCGCGCCGTCCGCGAGCGCGGCCGTGCCCTCGTGGTCGAAGGGTACTTTGACGCGATCATGCTCCATGCTCACGGATTCGAGAATGCCGTGGCGACGCTGGGAACGGCCTTGACCACCGGGCAGGCGTCGCTGCTTTCCCGCTACGCCCGGACTGTGGTGCTCCTCTTCGACCCGGATGCGCCGGGGATCGGCGCGGCACGGCGGAACCTGGAGCATCTGATCAACGTGGACTTGGACTGGCGCATCGTCCTCTTGTCCGAGGGGCTGGATCCGGACGCCTACGTCCGGACCCGTGGGACGGCGGCCTTTGCCGCGGCCCTGGAAGGGGCACAGGATCTGGTGGAGTTCTTCCTGGATCGCCGGGTCTCCGGCCTGGACCTCACGGATCCGGTCCAGCGGGCGCGGGCGGTGGACGCCCTGGTGGAGGTGCTGGCCACGCTGGACAATCCAATCCGTCGCGAGGGATACATCCAGCGGGTCGCCCAGCGGACGGGCGTCACGGACCGCTCCCTGCTGGAGGCGGTGGCGCGACAGCGTGGGCGCGGACGGCGCCGGGACACGACGGCGGCGTCGGCTTCACCGCCCGCGTCGCCGCCCAGCGCCGAGGAGCAGTTGATCTACATCGGGCTGCATTACCCCGCGTGGCGGGAGCGGATTGCGTCGTCCCTGGCGCCGGAGGATGTGCGGGACGCGACTCTGCGGCAGATTTTCACCGAATTCATCCTGGGGGAGGCCGCCGCGGGGCCTCAGGGAACATCCCGGCCAATGAGCCTCCACCCCCCGGACGTCCAGCGGCGCCTGTCCTCGCTCTGGGCACGGGACCCGTGGTCTCCCGGTGCCGAGGAGGGGAGTGAGGGCCCTCCCGGGGAGGCGGATTACGAGGCGCTGCAGCGGACGGTGAGCGACTGCCTGGCCCGGATCACTCAGGGCCGAAGTACTGTGGAGCGCCGAGCCCTGCGCCAGGCCCTGGAAGCCGCCGAGCGCGCCGGCGACCCGGATCAGGTCCTGCGGCTGCTATCGGAACATCCCTCGGTCAGACGCGGCCGAGAGCGGAAATCGTAGGAAGGAGAGGACTGCATGGCGAAGCGAGCCACATCCAGGAAAGGTGCGGTGCGGCGCCGACCGGCGGCGTCCGCCCGCACCTCCGTGTCCTCGTCCCGGAAGGGGGGGCGTCCGAGGCAGGGAGGGGCGGCAAGGCGCGCCAAGAGGGAGCAGGCGCTGGGGCGCTCCATGAGGGGGCAGGCGACGAAGCGAAGCATCCCAGCCAAGGGAGGACCCACGCAGGCACCGGTCCTTCGGCCCCGCCTAGGCGGGGCGACCGCACCCGGCCCCGCGATTCCGATGGTGGGGAAGGCCCCTCAGCCAAAGAGTGCTGCGGCCCTGGGTCCCGTGAAGCCAGAGGGAACGATGCAGGCGCGTGTCGAGGAGATCAAGTCCCTCGTCGCCCTGGGCAAGAAGAAGGGCTACCTGACCTACGATGAGATCATGGCCCACCTGCCGGAGGATGAGACCTCCGCGGAGCGGTTTGATGAGATCTTTCGGGCCCTGGGGGAGATGGATATCGAGGTGGTGGACGCGCCCGAGCGGGCTAAGGCGGCGGAGGGAGGGGAGGCGCAGGGGGAGGAGGCCTCCCCCGAGACAGAGCTGGACCTGACCCCGGCGCCGGTGGGTCGTACGGACGACCCGGTCCGCATGTACCTCCGTGAGATGGGCCGGACGCCGCTCCTCACCCGTGAGGGGGAGATCCGCATCGCCAAGCGCATCGAGGAGGGGCGGAAAGAGGTGGCGGACGCCGTCTGCCGGGCGGGGGTCGCCGTGCGGGAGGTGCTCTACCTCGGCGAGCGGCTGGAGCAGGGCCGCCTCCGGATCGGTGACCTGCTGGCCCTCAGCGAGTTCGAGGAGATCTCCGAACAGAAGGAGCGCGAGCTTCTGGCGGACGCCCGCCCGGTGCTCCGCGCCCTCCGGACGGAGCAGGCAAAGCTGGACGATCTCTATCGCCGCCTGGCCAAGGCGCGTCCCCGGCTGAGCGCCCGGGGCCTGGCCCGCTTTCAGGCCGAGATTGCCCAACGGAAGGCCAAGCAGGCCGAACAGCTCCGCCGGCTCACCCTGAACCAGCGGGTGGTGGACCGCATCGTGGCGCGCATGCGGAGCTTCCTGGAGCGGATCGAGGCCGGCGAGCGGGAACTCCTGGAACTGGCCAGGACCTCCCGCATGACGCAGGCGGACGCGAAGCGCCTGGCGAGCGGCGACGGCTTGGGCCCGAATGTCCTGCGCGCCATGCTGCGCCGGGCGCGCGTGGCCAAGGGGGATGGGGATCTCCTGCGGCAGCGTTTCTTGGGCGTCCTGGAGAAGATCCGGAAGGTGGAACAGGAAGCGGATGCCCCCGCCAAGGAACTCCGCGGACTCCTGACCGCCATCACCGAGGGAGAGCGGAAGGCCCTCCAGGCCAAGAAGGAGATGGTGGAAGCGAACCTGCGCCTGGTCATCAGCATCGCCAAGAAGTACACCAACCGCGGCCTCCAGTTCCTGGATCTCATCCAGGAGGGGAACATCGGACTCATGCGCGCGGTGGACAAGTTCGAGTACCAGCGCGGATACAAGTTCAGCACCTACGCCACCTGGTGGATCCGTCAGGCCATCACGCGGGCCATCGCCGACCAGGCGCGAACCATCCGGATCCCGGTCCACATGATCGAGACGATCAACAAGCTCATCCGCGCCTCGCGGCACCTGGTCCAGGAGTACGGGCGCGAGCCGACCCCCGAGGAGATCGCCCAGAAGATCGACCTGCCCGTGGACAAGGTGCGCAAGGTCCTCAAGATCGCCCAGGAGCCCATCTCGCTGGAAACGCCCATCGGGGAGGAGGAGGACTCCCACCTGGGGGACTTCATCGAGGACAAGGCGGCCGTCTCTCCGGTGGAGGCGGTGATCTCGATGAACCTGGAGGGCCAGACCGAGGAGGTGTTGAAGACCCTGACGCCCCGCGAAGAGCGGGTGTTGCGCCTCCGCTTCGGGATCGGGGACGGCTGCGATCACACCCTGGAGGAAGTGGGGCAGCAATTCGACGTCACCCGGGAGCGCATCCGCCAGATCGAGGCCAAGGCCCTGCGGAAGCTCCGCCACCCGACCCGCAGCAAGAAGCTGAAGAGCTTCGTCGAGGCGTGAGGGAAGACGATAGAGCCGCGAGCCGCGAGCCGAGAGCCAAGCGGACAACTTGACTTGGCAAGAACGGTCATTGAACTTGGCGTAACCCCCTTGGCCGGCTGGACATGTCCGAAGGGGGAAAGTATACTGCCTCCTGCCAGCTGCCTACTGCTCATCTGGAGCGGGCCCATAGCTCAGTTGGTCAGAGCCACCGGCTCATAACCGGACGGTCGGAGGTTCGAGTCCTCCTGGGCCCACCATCCCCCATTCGCAAATGCGTGCCCGCGGAGGGCACGCTTGGTCAGAGCCATCCCGCTTCCTAAGCGGGAACGGTCGTCCCGCTCGAGAGCGGGACTGGGCCCACCATCCCCCATTCGCAAATGCGTGCCCGCGGAGGGCACGCTTGGTCAGAGCCATCCCGCTTCCTAAGCGGGAACGGTCGTCCCGCTCGAGAGCGGGACTGGGCCCACCATCCCCCATTCGCAAATGCGTGCCCGCGGAGGGCACGCTTGGTCAGAGCCATCCCGCTTCCTAAGCGGGAACGGTCGTCCCGCTCGAGAGCGGGACTGGGCCCACCACATTACACCCGATTGGAAGTTGGAAACGAAGCCAGGCCCAAATCGGCCCGCACGCATGAGCGGGAGACCGACGAGGCGGCCGAGCCGGGGAGAGAACCCACCCGGGGAAGTCGGCGGGGAGCGTAGAACAAGGTCAATAAGGTTGCATCGCGTTCGTGGTAGTTGATCTATCTGCAACGTAAATCAACTTAGTCAAAGACGTCCCTCATGCCTGGCGGGACTCTCGCAAGCGAATCAAAAGGAAAGCCCGCGTAGCGCAGCGTTACGCGGGCTCTTGTTTTGCGAGAAGACTGGGAGGAACCGACCTCGCGGCCTCAGCGCGGTTCATCCTCTCTTGGCCGCTCCGCGAGGGTGCGTCTGGGATCCAGGATCTCTACGGGGGTCCCGGGGCGTGCCTCGCCGGGTGTGGGCATCACCGCGATCGCTTCAGCGGCGGCCTCCGCTTCCTTGGCAGCCTGGTCCGGCGGGGTGAGCTTGGCACCCCGTAGGTCCGCCCCCTGGAGGTTCGCCCCCCGCAGATCGGCCATCCACAGGTCCGCCTCGGTGAGGTCGGCCGCCTGGAGCGTGGCTCCCTGGAGCCTCCCATCCACAAGCCGCGCCCACGCCAGCCGGGCGCCCGTGAGGTCCGCCCCCTGGAGGTTCGCCCCCCGCAGATCGGCCATCCACAGGTCCGCCTCGGTGAGGTCGGCCGCCTGGAGCGTGGCCCCTTGCAGCTTCGCCCCCGTGAGCCGCGCCCACGCCAGCCGGGCGCCCGTGAGGTCCGCCCCCTGGAGGTTCGCCCCCCGCAGATCGGCCCCGCGCAGGTCAACTCCCCTGAAGCTCGTGACCTTTCGAGGCGCTTTGTCTTGCCGAGGCGACGGAGACTCCGGTTTAGGGTGAACACGCCCGGACGGCGGAGTCCTCTCCCGCAATGTCGGCACGCTGCTCTCTTCTGGTCGGGTGAGGGCGGGTGGAGGCAATGCGGTAATGTGGGTCGAGGTGTGACTCGCCACCGGCCACTCAGACGGTGGCGGGTCCGGCGCCACCTTGCCTTCCTCGGAGACCGGGGGCTCCGCAGGGGACTGAGACTGGGTCGGCGAGACGGTGCTTTCCGTTACCCCTGGTTGGTTGACACCCTTGTCCCAGGCAGGCGGCCATTGGGGCAGAGAGACCCGAAGACCGAGGATCGAGTTCAGATCGGACAGCGGCGGCCAGAGGTCAGGGCTGACCCCCGCCTGCGTGGGCTGGCTGAAGGAACCCAAGACTTGGGCGGCCACGTATTCAGTTGGAGCTGGCAGCATGGGTGCCTGCGGCACCGTGAGGAGCCCAAGCGTCGCCACCTCACTTTCTACCGACCCTCTGGCTCGAGAAAGCAGAGCGGACAGTGACTCCCCACCTGCCTCGGTCGTCGGAGCCGCAGGCATCGGAGCCACGGTCAGCAGTGCCCGAGGCAGGCTCCATCCCGTGTATGTAGGCGTCCCCGCCACATACAGAAGCGACGACACCACCGCGCTCCCGAGCATCAGCACCCCTGCCAGGCTCCAGCGACTCCATGCCCTCCGCTCAGCGATGGTGCGGGTGAGTTGGCTGGCCGGAACAGCATTGACCCGTCCACGTGGGCGGGCTGCCACCCCTGTGTTTGAGTCCTCCCGGTTGGAGACTTTCGTCCGCTCATCGAGAACTTGGGCCGCGGGCTGCGCGGGTCGCCTGGTCGCCGTCTGCCGGTGCAGGTCATCAATGTAGGCTGTGAGGGTCTTGGCCATGCTTTCCTTCAGCTCGACGAATTCGAGCCCGGTCCGATAAACGATCTGTCCTTCCCCTCCGGCCACAGGGACGACACGACTTACGAAGGAACGGACGGCCCTGGCGAGCACCTCCACCTCGACGCCCTGCACCGGGAAGAAGAGGCGATAGACCTCGCCCACCCGGACGCCGACGATGTGCTCGACCAGGGCACCCGAGAGACTGATATCAAGGAGGTCGGCGGCCCTCAGGTGAAGCTGGACCGGCGCCGGGTCTTGCATAGGGACTCGGGTCCCCCGGCGCTGGATGGCGTAGGTGTCGCGTGGCGGGGTCCCCGCCGCCGGAGTGTAGAGGTTGGCGCGGGGTGCCTTCGGGCCGTGATCAATCGTGGACATCTGAGCTGCCCTCCTCAACAAGGCTCCAGTTTCCTCCGGAGGAAACCGCCCCTCACCGGCCATGTCGGCGGGAGGGAGACGGAGTAAGTCCGCGGGTCTCGGATCCGGCCGGCGTGTTCATAGGCTCCCTGGTGAAACCCCCCTGGTTCAACCGATCGTCGTGGGCACGAGCTTCGTCAAGGCCGATTGCGCGCTGGGGTCCATTCCCACCCACCGCAGACTATGTCGGTAGCGTCCATTCCTGGGCGCTTTCCTCATCGGGTCGGCTCCCACGATTTCCGCGCGCCCCCGGAATGCCGTCCCCTCTATCCTACAAAAGACCTCGACCTGCTTGAAACAGGGAAAGCATTCGGAGAGCCAGACCTGGGCGCCACCCAAGCTCAGATCCTTGATTTCTCCGCTCACCCACTTCCCGGGCCAGAAGGTGGTCGGATCCAGCAAGCGGCATTCGACGGGGAGGCTCAGGTGCACGCGAGGGTCTTTGCGAGGATCGGTCCGACCCGGTGGGGCGGCTATGCGTGGGGTGATGGTTGGGAGGGTCTGCCGACGAGTGGCGAGAGCATCCTTGGCTTCCGTCATCACCCGGAGAAGCTCGGGGAAGAGGCTGAGCGGCAAGGCAATTGCTCTTGCTCCCGGGAGACTGCTGGCGTTGCCGGTGGCCGTGCGCGCGTGGACCCGAAATTCCACATGCGGCTCGCCGCGGATCGTGACGAGGGAGAGTGTGAGGTCCTCAAGCGGATTGAGGGCCACCCGAGCGAGGATGTCTGTCATGACCCGCTGCCCCGGTTCGGCGCAACTCCCCCACCGGAACCCATCAAGCCTCGCGGGGGAGCGAGCTTCTGATCGAAACCATCTGGATGCAGGATCACCACGCTGCGACCGCGACCGGAACACGCATGGTTTCATCCCAAATATTTCCCCGCAGAGCGCGCAAAGGGCTACCGGATCTCGGAGAATCCGGGAGACTCGACCGTTCAGAATTTTTCCACAACCGCTCTCGGAATTTCACGGAGGAACGACCCCTCATGGCTGCCCGGCGAAGGACGGATGGAGCGCTGATCCTGAGGGCGTTTTAATGACAGACTACTCCAGTTAGTCAAGCAGAAAGTGGCCACAGTCTGTGCAAGGTTCGTTCCTATCCGTCCGGGAGAAGGGGAGAAGGGGAAGAAGGGACTCATCCACCACAGGCACTTGGGAGGCGGTGCAAAGCAGCCTGGCACCCGTGCGATGACCCGGAGGAAAATGGGGGTAAGGGGGAATCGGCACGATGTTGATCGAAAAGCCACCCGCGGCGGGGACACCCGGTCCTGGGCCGGGAGCTCTCGGGACAAAGCCAGGGGTAACGCCTTTTCTGCATGGACTGCAAGAATTGCATGGAGGGTGAGCCATTGACCCTCTGGAGCATCTGTGCCATACTGACGTGCCCGAAACCGGGGTTCACCGGGCGGGGTGTGCAGCGATGTGGAACGGACTGGAAAAGCTGATCGAGCTGCAACGACTCGACCTGGCCATCGCCAAGGCAGAGGCGGAGAGCCGGGGGATCCCGCAGGAGATTCAGGCGCTGGAGGTCCGACTGGCCGGCGCGCGGAGCGGGCTGGAGGCGGCCAAGGCCAGGGCAGAGCAGATTCAGAAGGAACGGCGGGCGAAGGAGCGCGATCTAGACGAGGCCGGGCTCAGTATCAAGAAGAAACAGGCCCGCCTCTTCGAGATCAAGACAAACGAGGAGTATTCCGCCGTCCTCCGCGAGATCGAGGCCTTGAAGGAGAAGTCCTCCAAGCTGGAAGAGGAGATCCTGCTCCTATTCGATCGCGGGGACGAGACCGCCAGGGCCGTGACTGCCGCCGAAACGGAGTTCAAGACGGCCGCAGCGGTCTGCCAGCGGGAGCGGGCGGAGAAAGAGGCGCAGCTTGCCAAGCTTCAGCGAGAACTGACAGACCTCCGGGAGGCCCGCAAGGGCCAGGCCAGCCGCCTGGACAGCAGCCTCCATCAGCAGTACACCCGCCTGGTCAAGACCCGCGGCATGGCCCTGGTGGCGGTGAAGGATGGGTCATGCACCGGCTGTGGCATCGCCTTGACCCCGCAGGCTTACAGCCAGGTCCGCCGCAACGACCGTATGTACACCTGCACATCCTGCAACCGCATCATCTACTACGCCGGGTAGCGGCGTGGAATCCGCCGATCTCGTCTCCCGCCTTCGCCGTCTGAGCCACGCCCTCCCCGGTGCCGGTGTCCTGCACCTGCCGTCTGGTCTCTCCGCGCCCGAGGCGATCCAGACGATCCGCGCTGCCCTCAGAGCCCTGGAGCCGCGCGCGGCTGCCGGGGAGGGGTACCTCGGGTCGCCCGGTGCCACGCGGATTTATATTGATGGCGCCGCGCGTGGCAACCCGGGTCCGGCCGGGGTCGGCATTCTGATCACCGGTCCGGCTGGGCAGGTCGTGGAGCGCATCCATCGGTCTATCGGCGAGGCGACCAACAACGTGGCGGAATACCGTGCCCTGCTGCTGGCGTTGGAGCGGGCTCGGGCATTGGGATGCACCGAGATCGAGGTGTACTCGGACTCAGAACTGCTGGTGCGCCAACTCCAGGGACGCTACCAGGTTAGGCACCCCACCCTGCGGGGGCTGCACACAAAGGCCAGGGGCCGCATTGCCGGATTCCGGCACTTCCACATCACGCACGTTCCCCGGGAGCAGAATGTGGAGGCGGACGCGTTGGCGAATCGCGGCATTGAGGAGGCCGCTCGACCGGCGCTTCAAGGAGCGAGGTCACGCTCGAGGGCCCCGCGGTCGGGGGGCACGGGATGAGTCGGTCTTCGTGGCGCCAGCCGGTGAGAATCGCAGAGGCGATCCCCGTGGCGATCCAGCGCCTGGGGCTGGAGGCCCGTTTCCGGCAGGGCAAGATCTGGGCGATCTGGCCCACCATCGTGGGTCCGCACATCGCCCGCCGTGCGCAGCCGCACGGCCTGTGGCAGGGGCGCTTGATCGTTCACGTCACGGATCCGGTGTGGCTGCACCATCTGAGCATGATGCGCCACCAGGTGATGGCGGCTCTCAACCAGAGGCTGGGCGGGTCGGTCGTGCGGGATCTGATTCTCCGGATCGGGGAGGTACCGGCCATGCCCGTGCAGCCCCGCCTGTCACCCGGCGGGCAGGCGCCCCCAACGCCCGATCCCAACCTCCGCGCGCAAGTCGAGGCATTGGTGGCCCCCCTGGGCGACGTCCCGTTCCGTGAGGCGCTGGGCCGCCTTCTCGATCGGGCGCTCAGGTCCCGGATCAATCCTGCTCGCTAAAAGCGCCACACAGCGTTGCAATCTCACCACAGAAAACGCCATTTGATTTCGATGGCTGAACTGATCGGCCCGCACGGTCTTAGCTCCCCTGTGTTTTCAACAAGTTATCTTACGATCGGATTCGGGACTTTGGTATTTCCTTTGCACTTCCCATCGGCGGTTTTGCCCAAAAGGCGGCGGTGTACGTCTGCCTCCACGGGCAAGCGGTCATGAAAAGGAGAGGATCTTGAGCCACCAGCGAACCCTCGAGCGGCCGGTGCGGTGCGAAGGCATCGGGTTGCATACCGGGGAGAAGGTTTCGATGACCTTGTACCCGGCGCCGGCCAATCGGGGCGTGATCTTCCGGAGGACGGATCTTCCGGCGGTTCCCACGATCGAGGCCAGGCCTGGGAACGTCGTGGATACGCAGAACGCCACGACCATCGCGAAGGGTGGCGTCTCCGTCAAGACGATCGAGCACCTGATGTCCGCTCTGGCTGGCATGGGTGTGGACAATGTCCAAGTGGACCTCTTCGGCCCCGAGGTCCCGATCCTGGATGGAAGCGCAACCCCCTTCGTGGACCTGATCCGGTCCGCGGGCGTCCGCAGGCAATTTGCCCCCAAGACGTTCCTGAAGGTCCGGCAGCCCATCACGGTAGAGATGGGGACCCGCAGCCTTCGGGTCGTCCCTTCCCAGCGACTGAAAGTGATCTGCACCATGTGCTTTGACCATCCGCTCCTCGGCGAGCAGACCGTGGCCATGGAGATCGGCCGGGACCGATACGTGCGCGAGGTGGCGCCGAGCCGCACGTATGGCTTTCTGAGAGACCTGGAGACGCTCCAGCGCATGGGGCTGGCCAAGGGTGGCTCGCTGAAAAACGCCCTGGTGATCGGTGCGGAGGGGATCCTGAACGGCCCCCTCCGCTTTCCGGACGAACTCGTCCGTCACAAGATCTTGGACCTCCTGGGAGACCTGTACCTGTTGGGGAAGCCCCTGGTGGGGACGATCATCGCTCACGGTGCCGGCCACCAGCTCCACCTGGAGCTCGTCCGGCGGATCCAGGAGCGGCTCGAGGCGGAGGCCGAACCCTTCAGTCTCTCCGCCGCGGCGGTGGAGCAGTGGGTTTCTCCGTTGCTTCCCGCCTCCCGCCCCCTGAAAGCCGCCGCCATCTGACCCCGCGTCCCGCCTGACCCTGGCGGGATTTTGCCTTGCCTTGCCCTTCCCCCATCTCCTATACTTCCGGGGTGCCACATCCAGAAGGCGGAACCTCACTGAGCGGCTTCGCCCGCCGGCCGTCGAGGAACGGACGAGGCGACTGGGGTCGCCCGGCGTGATCCCGCCGGCACAGCGGGTGGGGGAATCCTGTGCCCTGGCCAATGCCGATGACGGAGTTACCGCTGAACGACGCGGCGGCTCGCACACGCCTGAACCGCATCATCCTGGTCTCGGTTGCCGTCCTGGTCGTCGGCCTGACCACGGTCCAGGTCCTGATCCAGCAACTCCGCTTTCCCACGCCCATCGCCTCCAACATCCTTATCTTCGCCCTGGTCAACATCAATATCGTCCTCCTGCTGCTCCTCGTGCTCCTGGTTTTTCGCAGCCTCTTCAAGGTGTACCTGGAGCGGCGGGAGAACGTCCCGGGCTCGAAGTTCCGGGTCAAGCTGGCGGTGGCTTTCGTGAGCCTGGCGCTGCTCCCGGCAGGCCTGCTGTTCCTGGTGGCCAGCAACCTGATCACCACCAGCGTGGACAGCTGGTTCAACATCAAGGTGGAGGAATCGCTGGACCGGGCCCTGGAGATCGCCCAGACCTACACCCGCAGGAACCAGGAGGGGACCCTGAACCGGACGCGCCAACTGGCGACGCGGCTGGGGGAGGCGTTCGCCGAAGGGGGGGTGGCGGCGGCGCGCCGGGCGGGAGGGGAGGCCTTCCGCGAGATGGGCCTGGATGGGGCGCAATTCTTCAACCGCCAGCGGGTGGAGCTGGCGCAGTGGCGCGGCTCGAAGGTTCCGCCGGAGGCCATGTTGGCGCCCGGCTCGCGACTGATCCGCCAGGGCTTGGACGGCGAGACCTTCGTCACCATCCAGTCCATACAGGAGGGCGACCTGATCCGGGCGATCGGCCCGGTGGTGCGACCCGGGGCGCCCCCGGAGATCCTGGGCGTAGTGGCGGTCACGGCCTGGATCCCCGAGAGCCTGGTGACCAAGGCGGCGGAGATCGGCACCGGGGTCAAGGAGTACCAGCAACTCCGGATGCTGAAGAATCCTATCAAGGGTATCTACCTGATGCTCTTTCTCATGGTCACCCTGGTGATCATCTTCGGGGCCATCTGGGTGGGGGTGTATCTCGCCCGAGGGATCACGGGGCCGATCCAGCAACTGGCCGAGGGGACGCGCAAGGTGGCGGCCGGCGACCTCAGCTACAAAGTCCAGGTCAAAGCCGATGACGAGATCGGGATGCTGGTGGAGTCGTTCAACCGGATGACCCAGGATCTGGCCCGGAGCAAGGTGGCCCTCACCCAGACGTATCAGGAGCTGCAGGCCTCCAACGTGGAGCTGGATCGCCGTCGCGGCACCATGGAGACCGTCCTGGAGACGATCGCCGCAGGCGTCCTCTCCCTGGATGCCGAGGGCCGGCTGAACACCGTGAACCGGGCGGCCGCCCGCATGCTGGGCCGGCCGGCCGAGGCGCTCCTCTATCGCCCGTACCCTGAGGTCTTCGGCGGAGAGGCGCTGACGCCGCTGCGCCGCCTGGTGGCCCGCCTAGTGGAAGACGGGCAGGAGATCACGGACCAGCAGGTTTCCCTCACCTTGAACGGCCGGCCTTCAACGTTAGTGGTTACGGTCAGCGGCCTGCGCGGCCCGGAGGGAAAGACCCAGGGCGCCGTGGTGGTTCTGGATGATGTCTCGGAACTGCTCCGCGCCCAGCAGGCCATGGCCTGGCGCGAGGTGGCGCGCCGCATCGCCCACGAGATCAAGAATCCCCTGACCCCCATCCAGCTTTCGGCGCAGCGGCTGCGGAAAAAGTTCGACGAAAAGGCCCCCGATGTGGCGCAGGTCCTGGACGAGTGCACCCGGACGATCATCCACGAGGTGGAGGGCCTGCGGAACCTGGTAGACGAATTTTCCCGCTATGCCCGGATGCCCAGCGCCCGCCCCCGGCCCGGCGACCTGCATGCCGTGGTGCAACAGGTGGCGCAACTGTATGCCGGCGTGCGCCCCGGGATTACATTGCGGACCGACCTGGATCCCGCGCTGCCGCCGGTCAGACTGGACCCGGATCACATGAAGCGGGCCCTGATCAACCTGGTGGACAACGCGGTGGCCGCCATCCCGGACCAAGGGGAGATCGTGATCCGGACGCAGTATGTCACGGCGGTGGGGCGAGTGCTCCTGGAAGTGACCGACACCGGCCAAGGGTTCCCGCCGGAGGACCGGGACCGCATGTTTCTTCCGTATTATTCGACGAAGCGCCCAACGGGGGGCCTGGGGCTGGCCATCGTCAACCGGATCGTCCTGGAACACGGGGGGCAGATTCGGATTGAGGAGAATCAGCCGAAGGGCGCCAGGTTGGTGATCGAGTTGCCCTCCCTGGCCCCGGTTCCCGCCTAAAGAGGCAACTGGGCAATTTGGCAACTACGCAATCGGGATACCCCGGATTGCCCCGCCACGGGCGGGATTGCCTGGTTGCCAATGTAGGAAAGCATGCGCCACGAGGAAATCCTGGTCGTTGACGACGAGAAGAACATTCGGGGTTCCCTGGAGGGAATCCTGAAGGACGAGGGATACCGCGTCCGCGCGGTGGCCACGGCCGAGGAGCTCCTCAAGCAAGTGGGGCAAGCGCCGCCCGACCTGGTCATCCTGGATGTGTGGCTGCCGGGAATGGACGGGCTCCAGGCCCTGGAGGAACTGAAACGGCTCTACTCCGAGTTGCCAGTCATCATGATCTCTGGCCACAGCACGGTAGAGGCGGCGGTCAAGGCGACCAAGCTCGGGGCATACGATTTCATCGAGAAGCCGCTCAGCCTGGAAAAGACCGTCTTGGCGGTGCGCAACGCCCTGGACCGGCAGCGCCTGGAACTCGAGAACCGGGCGCTTCGCCAGACGCTGGAGGAACGCTACGAAATCGTGGGGGAAAGCCCGGCGATTCAGGCCCTGCGCGTGCAGATCCAGTCCGCGGCGCCTAGCCACGGGCGGGTCCTGATCCGCGGGGAAAGTGGCACGGGGAAAGAGCTGATCGCCCGGGCGATCCATCGGCAGAGCCTTCGCAAGGACAGGCCGTTCGTTGAGGTCAACTGCGCCGCCATTCCGGACGAGCTGATCGAGAGCGAGCTCTTCGGCCACGAGAAGGGGGCCTTCACCGGGGCGACCACCAAGCGCCGGGGGAAGTTTGAGCTGGCCGACGGGGGGACGATCTTCCTGGACGAGGTCGGCGACATGAGCGTCAAGACCCAGGCCAAGGTACTGCGGGTCTTGCAAGAGCAGACCTTCGAGCGAGTCGGCGGCACGGAGATCATCACGGTGGATGTCCGGGTGATCGCCGCTTCCAACAAGGAACTGGAGGAGGAGATCCAGAAAGGAACCTTCCGGGAAGACCTGTTTTACCGGTTGAACGTGATCCCCTTCGAGATCCCGCCGTTGCGGGAACGGGCAGAGGACATCCCGCTCCTGGCGAATTACTTCCTGCTCCTCTTCTCCCAGGAATACGGCAAGCGGAAGAAGACATTGGCCCGAGCGGCCATGGATCTCCTCATGCAGCACCCTTGGCCCGGCAACGTCCGGGAGCTTCGCAACGTGATGGAGCGCATGGTGATCATGGTGCCGGGGGACACGATCCAGGACACCGACGTGGCCCCCTCGCTCCGCGTGCGGCCAGGGGCGGTACCCGAGACGGGGGTCGAACCGGAGGCGTCGTGGGACGGATCGCTCCGGGATGCCCGCGAGCGCTTCGAGCGACAATACATCCTGCGCCGGTTGCAGGAAGCGCACTGGAACATCACCCGGACGGCCGAACGCCTGGGGATTGAGCGCAGCAACCTGCATCGCAAGATGAAGGCGTACGGAATCGAGCCGCCGAGAGCTTAAGGGCCGACAGGGATAGGGACAGCGACGGGGATTCGGAACGGGTGGCGCGATGCCTGGAGCGCGGGGGGTGATCTTTGATTTCGACGGCGTGCTGGTGGACAGCGAACCCCTGCACGCGCGGGCGTTTCAGGACGTCCTGGCGAGGTACGGACGGACATTGACCGACGAGGAGTATTACGCGAACTACATTGTCTACTCGGACCGGGAGGTGCTGGAGCGGCTGCTGCCGTCCGGCGAGGCCCTCGAGGCGGCCCTGGCGGCCAAGGTCCGGCGCTACCAGGAGTTGATGGAGGGTGGGGTGCCGGTTTTTCAGGACTGCCTGGCCCTCCTGGCCCGCACCGATGGATGGCGCGTGGGCCTGGCCACAGGATCGATCCGGCACGAGGTGGAGCGAGTGCTCCAATCCCTCCGCATCCACGACCGTTTCGCAGCCATCGTGACGCGCGAGGATTGCGAAAAGGGCAAGCCCGACCCGGAGCCGTTCCTGCGGGCGGCCTGGAGGCTGGGCCTGGATCCGCGCCAGTGTGTTGCGATCGAGGACACGCCCGGGGGCATCCGGGCCGCCAAGGCCGCCGGCATGGCCTGCGTCGCCGTGACGCACTCGTGCCCGCGGGAAAGCCTGGTGGGGGCCGACGTGGTGGTGGACGACCTCTCCACAGTGCACCTGGCCGCGGTTCTCCCGCGCTGAGACGCCGTTGACTGATCCCTCGAGGCTTGCCGATCCGATCCGTCACAGGCTCCGGGCGGTGCTGGCGCCCCTCCGGGTGGTGTACGGAGCCATGTTCGGCTCGATCCTGGCGTACTGGATCGTCGTCCAGGTCATCCGGAAGGTGGGCCAGATCCCCCGGGGGCGAGACATATTTGCCGCCGTGGATTGGCTTCGCTACCCGCTGTACATCCTGGGGCTGGCGGCCTGCGCGGCGGTTGTCGTGATGCGGCGTCGCCTCTTCGATCCCGTCAGCGTCATCCGTCGCGCCCGGGGGCGGAATCTTCCCGAGTTGCTCTCCACGCTTTCCTCGAACCAGGTCCTGGTCTTTGCCGCGGGCGAGATCCCGGTCATCCTGGGACTGGCCCTCTACTTCGTCGGGGGCTACCTGGTGGATTTTTATGTCCTGGCCGGACTGTCGGTGGTGGCCTTTGCCTTCGCCTTCCCCTCGGCCCGGGAGTGGGAGGACGTGCTGACGCATATCCGCACCTTCCGCCCGGAGTTGTTCACCGATCCCGGCTCCCCTGGCTAGGATCCTTTTCTGGCATTTCACATTGAAAAGCTGATAGCCAAGAACCGGTCAGATCGAAAGCCAATTTCAAATTGCACACTGACACTCCGCCTGAAGCGGATCAATGATCGGAAATCAGTCGTCGGTTTTTCATTGAGTTATCGGATCGATGGGGTGGCTGCTTCGGACCGGCGTGGCGGGGCAACAGAAGGTGGAGAGAATGGAGCCGGGCGAGGACGCGAGTCGGCAGAAAGTCCGCGTCGCTGTGACTTCGGTCATCGCGGCCGTGGCCCTGACCGCCGCCAAGGGGGGAGTCGGCTGGCAGACGAGGAGCCTGGGGATTTTGTCGGAGGCTGCTCACTCCGGTCTGGACCTCGTGGCGGCCCTCATCACCTTCTTCGCCGTCCGGGTGGCCGACCGCCCGGCGGACCTGGATCATCATTACGGCCACGGGAAAGTGGAGAATCTCTCCGCCCTCATTGAGACTGCCTTGCTCCTCCTGACCTGCCTCTGGATCATCTATGAAGCGCTGGAGCGTCTGTTCTGGAAGCAGGTGGAGATTCAGCCGAGCTGGCTCGCCTTCGCCGTGATGGCGGGATCCATTGTCGTGGATGTCTCCCGGTCCCGGGCCTTGTCCAGGGTGGCGGCCTCTTCCGGCAGCCAGGCCTTGGAAGCGGATGCCCTCCATTTCCAGACCGATGTCTGGGGCTCTCTCACCGTCCTTTTCGGCCTGGCGGCAGTGTGGGCGGGACGAGAGTGGAGCATCGCGTGGCTGCGCGCGGCGGACGCCCTGGCCGCCATTGTCGTGGCGGCCATCGTCCTGGTTGTAGGCGGCCGATTGGGGAAGCGCGCGGTGGACGTGCTGCTGGACCGTGCCCCCCTCGATCTCATGGAGCGCCTGCGTGCGGCTATTCGGAGCGTTCCGGACATCCAGGGCCCGGTCGCCCTTCGGGCGCGTCAGGCCGGTTCCCGCCTCTTCGTGGATGCAGCCGTCTCGATCGGGCGCGGCGCCTCGTTGGAGGCCGCCCACGCGCTGATGGACCAGATGGAGGAGCGCATCCGGGACGTGGTACCGGAAGCCAGCGTCGTGATCCATGCAGAGCCATGGCGGACCGCGGACGAGAGTCTGGCGGAGGCCATCCGGCTCGTCGTCTCCCGGCACGCCACAGGTGCCCACGATATCTTCATTCACGACGCCGATGGGAAACGTGGTGTGGACCTTCACCTGGAGGTTCCTGGGGATCTCAGCCTGACGGAGGCGCATGCTTTGACGCAGCGGATCGAGGCCGAGCTGCGCCGGGAGATTGCCGCCTTGGGCAAAGTGTACATCCACGTGGATCCCATGCGGCCGGCAGGCGAGGCGCGCCTCCGCACGGACGGGGACGTCAGTCGCGTGGCCGGGCAAGTGCGAGCACTGGCCCTCGCGATCCCGGGGATCTCCGAGTGCAGCAATATCTCGGTCCGACAATTACGAGGGCGGACCTGGATCACCTGCCATTGCGCCATGGACGGCAGCCTCTCCGTGCGGGATGCCCACGAGTTGGGCTTGGAGCTGATGCGGAGGGCGCGGCGGGAGATTCCTGGCGTTGAGCGGGTCAGCGTCCATGCCGAGCCCGCCACCCTCTGACGTGAAGGACCGAACCGCCGAACGCCCTGGGGAGAGTGGCCCATGCCTGAACTGCCCGAAGTCGAGGTCATTCGTCGAGACCTGGTGGACCAGGTCCTGGGGCGGCGGATCCAGAGCGCCAAGATCACCGAGCCACGGCTGACCCGCCGGCGCGGGACGCCCCACGAGGTCGAGGCGGCCCTGATCGGTCGAAGGGTGCGGGCCCTTCGTCGCCGCGGCAAGTTCTTCATCTTCGAGCTCGGGCAAGACAGCCTGGTCGTCAGGCTCGGGATGACGGGCCAGCTCCTCTGGTCCGGGAATGACGACGGGTTCCGACCGGACCAGTACACCCACGCCGCCTTGGTCTTCGACGGGCGCGGGACCCTCTACTATCGCGATATCCGGAAGTTCGGCGAGATGTTCATCCTCCCCGCCGGATCTGTGGAGAGGAGGCTTGGGGTCGGCGTGGAGCCACTGGATGCCCAATTCACGGTGGAGGTGCTGCGGGATCTCTGCCAGGGTTCGGCGCGGATCAAAGCACTACTCTTGAATCAGCGGAAGATCGCAGGCATAGGGAACATCTACGCGGACGAGGCCCTCTTCAGGGCGCGGGTCCGGCCCACGAGGCGAGCGGCCTCACTCCGCCAGGATGAGATTCGGGCCTTACGCCGGGCGATTCGTCAGGTTCTGGAAGCTGGGATCCGTCATCGAGGGAGTTCCATTTCCAATTACCGCGACGCCTGCGGACGGGTCGGCCGCTTCGGGGCCCTGCATCGGGTCTATCATCGACATGGGCAACCGTGCTGCCGCTGTGGGACCCTCATCCGGCGGATCGTCCTCGGCCAGCGCAGCACCCACTTCTGCCCGACCTGCCAGCGGTGAGAGGCGAAACTACGAGCCGCCAAGACGCCAAGGTGTCGGCTTTCGCGGCGGAAAGGTTCGTGGAGTGAACTCTGAGTTCGAGATCTTGCCGGAGTGGGAGCGGGCGGCGGAGGCGGTGCTTGCGCGGCCGGGCGTCGTAGTCTTGCTGGGCCCGTCCGACACCGGAAAGACGACCCTCGCTCGCATCCTTACGGAGAGATGGTGGGCTACCGGGCGAGTCGTTGGCCTGGTGGACGCCGACATCGGCCAAGCATCCATTGGTCCCCCAACCACCGTCGGCCTGGCCAGCTTCTCGCCCGATCGCCCCATCCCCCCCTCTGCCCGTCCCCAAGTCCTGCATTTCGTCGGTTCCACCTCGCCCCCGGGTCATTTCCTTCCCCTCATTCTTGGGACGCAGGATCTCGTCCGAAGGGCGACCGCTGCAGGCGCAGAGATCGTGCTGGTGGATACGACCGGGTTGATCCTGGGGTCGGTGGCAGCGTCTTTGAAATGGCACAAGCTCAAGGCCGTGCAGGCCCGCCACGTGCTTGCGCTTCAGCGAGAGGCGGAGCTGGAGCCCCTCTTGCGCTTGGTGGAGGGCCAGCGGACCCTTGAAATCCATCGCCTTCCCGTGTCCTCCAGGGTAGACCGCCGAAGCCATGCGGCTCGACGCGCCTTTCGGGAGGAACGATTCCGCCAGTACTTCGCGTCGGCCAAGCGACATGACCTGGAGTGGAAAAACGTCCGGTTCACCCGCCTGTGGCTCAACACCGGCCGCCGCCTGGGTCGAGACGAACTGGCTCTCCTGGGCGTCTCCCTCCAGACCGTCCCTCTCTATGCCGAGGCGCTCGGAGAGGAAGGGCTCGTTCTCGTTCGCGGCCCCTTCAGCCGAGCAGCGCTCTACCAGGTGCGCAGTGCCCTCCAGGTCTCGGATGTCCTGGTCATCGATGTAGAGCAGTTACGGGGAACCCTGCTCGGGTTGCATGACCGGGATGGAGAGTGCCTGGGGCTGGGCATCGTTCAAGATTTCGATCCGGAAAACGAGAGGCTCCGTATCCTGACCCCGCTCCCAGACCCTGTCCGGATTGCCAGTGTCGCCTTCGGCTCCCTCCGCCTGGAACCAACCGGCAAGGAACTGGGTGAGGCGCCCTGGCGGTAGTTGATGGTTGGCCGCTCCTGGCGATTGTTGGTGTGACGGGCCGGTGCTAAGATGTGCCTGGGGAGTAACCATGGCCTGGCCGGCGTATCTTGAGCTTCAGAGAACGGGGGAGCTTCAGCGGCGGGCGGAGGCGGCCGAGCGGCTGCTGGAGGCGTGCCGGGTTTGCCCGCGGGAATGCCTGGCGCGGCGCCTCCAGGGCGAGACAGGCGTCTGTGGCGTGGCCGACAAGGCCATGGTCGCCAGCTACGGCCCCCACTTCGGGGAAGAGGCGCCCCTGGTCGGCTTCGGCGGCTCCGGGACGATCTTCCTGGCCCACTGCAACCTCTGCTGCGTGTTCTGCCAGAACTTCGAGATCAGCCAGCAAGGCCAGGGCCGGATCGTCTCGGCTAGCGAACTGGCCCAGATGATGCTGGACCTCCAGCGCATGGGCTGTCACAACATCAACTTCGTCACGCCCACGCATCAGGTCCCCCAGATCCTTCGTGCGCTGCCCGCCGCTATTGAGGGCGGCCTGCAGGTGCCTCTGGTCTATAACTGTGGAGGCTATGAGTCGCTGGAAACCTTGCGCCTCCTGGACGGCGTCTTTGACATCTACATGCCGGACTTCAAGTACGCCGAGGCCGACGCGGCCAAGCGGTATTCCAGGGTGGAGAACTATCCCGAAGTCGCCAAGGCGGCGTTCCGGGAGATGCACCGTCAGGTGGGCGACCTCGGGATGGATCGCCGGGGGATAGCCCGCCGAGGCCTGCTGGTTCGCCACCTGGTGCTGCCGAACAACCTCGCAGGGACCTCCGAGGTGGTGCGATTCCTGGCCGAGCTGTCGAAGGACACGTATGTCAACATCATGACCCAGTATCGGCCCTGCTATAGAGCACACGATTACCCGCTGCTATCGCGGCGGCCGACTCGCGCAGAATTCGAGGAGGCATTCCGCCAGGCCCGCAACGCAGGCCTCCACCGGCTGGACGGGTACTGCTGACTACCTAAGCGCCAAGTCTCATGGTCTGGCAATCAGGCAATCCGGCAATCAGGGGTGGCGAGGCCCACCGGGCCAGCACCCGTGTGGGCTGGGTAGCCGGCGGTTAGGCGAGACTCAGAAGCGATGAAAAACGTCGAGATCGCGACCCTGTTCAACGAGATTGCTGATTTCCTGGAGGTCAAGGATGAGAACCCCTTCAGGATCCGGGCTTACCGCCGCGCCGCTCAGGCTTTGGAAGGTCTGCCCGAGGACGTCGCGGCGATCGCCGAACGAAACGCCCTTCAGGATCTGCCAGGGATCGGGAAGGACCTGGCGGCAAAGATCCAGGAATATCTTTCCGGTGGCAGGATCGAGTACCTGGAGGGCTTGCGGAAGGAGATACCGGCCGGCGTGATCGAGCTGATGGGCATCCACGGGGTCGGGCCCAAGACGGCGAAACTGCTCTACGAGCAAGTCGGCGTGGATTCGGTGGAAAAACTGGAAGAATTGGCCCGCACCCACAAGCTCGCCGGCTTGCCGGGGATAAAGGCCAAGACCGAGGAGAACATCCTGAAGGGCATCGCCGTCTGGCGCAGCGGCCGGGAACGGATGCCCCTTGGCACGGCGCTGGTGCTGGCCGAAGCGGTCCTGGGGGCCCTTCGGAATCTGGGGGAGGTGGATCAGATCTCCCCCGCCGGGAGCCTGCGACGGATGAAGGAGACGGTGAAGGACATCGACATCCTGGTCACGTCCAAGCAACCCGCTCGGATCATGGATGTCTTCGTCGGCCTGCCGAATGTTGCCGAGGTGCTGGCCCACGGCGAGACGAAATCCAGCGTCCGCCTGCGCGAGAACATTCAGGTGGATCTGCGCGTGGTGGAGCCGGAGTGCTTCGGCGCGGCCCTTCAGTATTTTACCGGGTCCAAGCAACACAATATTCGCGTTCGCGAGCTGGCCCAGCGGAAGGGGTTGAAGGTCAGTGAATACGGGGTCTTCAACGAGAAGACGAACCGCCGTGTGGCGGGGAGGACCGAAGAAGAGGTCTACAGGGCGGTTGGGCTCCCCTTTATCCCACCCGAACTTCGTGAGGACGGGGGTGAGATCGAGGCCGCCTTGGAAGGGCACCTGCCATCGCTCGTGGCACTGGAAGACATCCGCGGTGACCTCCAGATGCATACGACCTGGAGCGACGGGGCCCATTCCCTGGCCGACCTCGCCGCGGGGGTGCGGGCCAAGGGCTACCAGTACATGGGGGTCACCGACCACTCCAAATCCACCACGGTGGCCGGCGGGATGGACGCGAAACAGGTGCTCCAGATGGTCGCGGAGATCCGGGCCCTCAACAGGACCCTGAAGGGCTTTCGCGTCCTGGCCGGCTGCGAGGTGGACATCAAGGGGGATGGGAGCCTGGACTTCCCGGACGAGATCCTCCGCCACCTGGATCTGGTTCTCGTGTCGGTCCACTCGCGCTTCAAGATGAGCCGGGAGGAGATGACGGCCCGGATCGTTCGGGCCGTGCAGCATCCCCGGGTCCACGTCCTGGGGCATCCCACGGGCCGCCTCATCGGCGAGCGCGCCGCCTACGAGGTGGACATGGAGGCGGTCCTGAAGGCGGCGCATGGGAGTGGCACCGCCGTGGAGATCAATGCGTCCCCCTCCCGCCTGGACCTGAACGATCTGCATGCGAGGCGGGCCAAGGAGCTTGGCGTTCCCATCGTGATCAGTACCGACGCCCACACGATTGGCCAACTGGATTACATGCGGTTCGGGGTCTCCGTCGCGCGCCGGGCCTGGCTGACTCCGAAGGACGTCCTGAATACGTTGCCGGAGCGGCAGCTACTTTCCTGGCTGGAGAAGAAGCGCGCCAAGGCGTGAGGGCGGAAGGGCGCATGGCGATGGACATCAGGGTGGGTTGCTGCGGTTTTCCCATGGCGAAGGCCGAATACTACCGCCGGTTCCCCGTTGTCGAGATCCAGCAGACCTTCTACAACATACCCAGGATCCACACGGCCGAGCGTTGGCGCAAAGAGGCAATAACTTCGCGGGCCCGAAGAGGGCAGGGCGATTTTGAGTTCACCATGAAGGCCTGGCAGCTTATCACCCACGAGACTGCCAGTCCAACATACCGCCGGCTGCGTAAGGCCATCCCGGAGGATCAGAAGGCGCTGTACGGGAGCTTCCGTCCGAGCGAGCCGGTCCTGAAGGCATGGACGGGGACTGCGGCGGTGGCCCATGCCCTCGGCGCGAGAGTGATCGTGTTCCAGTGTCCGCCTCGTTTCACCCCGACGCCGGAACACGTGGAGAACCTCCGCAGGTTCTTTCGATCGGTGGACCGCGGGCCGTTCAGGATGGCCTGGGAACCGCGGGGGGAATGGCCGCCGCACCTCGTCGGGAGGCTGTGCAAAGAACTGGATCTCGTGCACGTGGTGGACCCCCTCAAACAGCTCCCGCGGAGCGAAGGCCTCCGCTATTTCCGCCTGCATGGTGTAACCGGGTATCGGTATCTGCACACCGACGAGGACCTCCGGAAGCTTGCGGAGCAATGCGCCGGGGACGCGCCGATCTATGTCCTCTTCAACAATCAATTCATGGGGGAGGACGCCCTCCGTTTTCAAGAACTCCTGGTCCGACCGAAACTGCGGCTCGTTCGGTCGGCCCGCCAGCGGCGGGCCTGATCCCCTTCATCCAAGTTCTCCGCTGGGACACTCCGGGGGTGGGACAGGGCAGTCCTGAGGGGCAGCGATGAGGCAGGGGGCAGGAGACGGGGGGCATTCGTGTGGCGACAGCGAAGGCGAGATGCCGGATCGGCACCAGTGGGTGGAACTATTCGCACTGGTCGGGCCTGTTCTATCCAGCGGAGATGAAGCCGGGGGGGTGGTTCCAGTATTACGCCCGATTCTTTGATACAGTTGAGATCAACAACACCTTCTATCGCCTGCCGAATCCCGAAGTGTTCGTTCGGTGGCGGAAGAATGCCCCCACCGGATTTCGCTATTCCCTCAAGGCCAGCCGCTTTATCACTCATGTCAAGCGCCTCCTGGAGCCCGAGCGAACGACGGGAGAGTTCCTGCGACGTGCGGCCGGGATGCAGCAAACACTTGGTCCTATTCTGTTTCAGATGCCTCCCTCTGGCCGTGCCAACCCGGCTCGCCTTCAGCACTTCCTGGAATACTTGACCCGGCAGAAGATCCTGCCCACCCTCCAAGCGGTGTTCGAGTTCCGGGAACCCAGTTGGCTTTCGCCAGACGTCCTGACCGTCCTGGAAAAGTTCAATGCCGCATTGTGCCTGGCCGATTGGCCCGAGGTCCCGGTCGAGGGGCCGATCACGGCCAGCTTCGTGTACCTGCGACGGCATGGGCCAGGAAGCCTGTACGCCGGCTCCTATTCCCGCGCGGCCTTGCGCCGGGAGGCGGCCCGCATCCAAGCATGGTTGGCCGAAGGGCGGAGCGTGTACATCTATTTCAATAACGACGCCAACGCCAACGCGGTGGCCAACGCCCTGACCCTGAAGGAGCTGCTCGCCTGACCGCCGGCTGAGGGTGTGACCAGAAACAGATTACGCCCAGGATTTCGCGACGTGAAGGCTGAAGGGGGCCGTGAAGGGGATGTAGGTTCTAAAGCGCTTTCAGGGATTTCCGGTACTCTGGCAGCGCGGGGGACACCGCCACCCGATTGACCGCGGAGGTTGTCTCCCCCCGAAGCGCGCCACCTCCCCACCCGGATACGTCGGGTGGGATCCTGGGCGCATCCAGGCGGGGCTGTCGCGGCCTGCGGGGAGGCTACCGGCTTTCCCCTCAGGGAGCAAGTTGTTTTAGAACCTACGTCCCCCATTATTACTCAACGTCTGGTGCCGCAGGCTGCGTAGCGGAGGGTAGCGAGTGCTCGCAGCCCCCCGAAGCGGGGCAGCGAGCAGACGGGAGCGGACGGCCCGAACCCCTGCGATCTCGCCCCGCAGAGCCAACGCGCGCAACCGGCGTGCGAGGCGGGAACAGGGGCGCCTTATAGCAAGGCCTTTCTCAGCAGTCCCAGGACCTTCCCTTGACACCGACAAAACGGCCAGGTCCCCCATTCCGTCCCCCATTATTACTTGGTCCTTGGTCACGGCCTAGACTCACGGTGGGTTACGATTTCCCGGATAAGGTCCTCGGGCTTTTTTGGCGTAAGAACAAGCCTACGGCTTATCCCAGATCTCTTCCGGATCAGGACACCTGTCGATGTGAAAACGTAGCTTGGCCATGCTTCGGCCCAAACGCTTGCGAGCCGAAAGGTCTTGCCGAATGGCCAAAGGGATACGGGCTGTATCTCTACGATGTCATCAACGTGAATGCGCCGAAGAGTGATGACACCGAATAGCTTTACCCGGAGGAAGCGGCCTTCCACTTGGTACTGAAAAATGTAGCGAAGTGAGTAGAGGTAGCCCAGCACAAGCAGTACAGTTAGCAGGCCACCAACGGCAACAAGTGCGGCATCCATGTCAGCTTGACCACGTCGGTCCGGTCACCGGGCTGATTACTTTTTCCTGGGATATGCCCAAGTGTTCGTCGCGAGATTGATGAGCGACATTCCCACCCCTGGACCGGCTGTGACTGAGATAATCCATGGTGCACCAGGACCATGGCTCACTTGAATTGAAATCTTGAGCCCAGCGGGAGAACCAATATCCACGGAGGCCGTCGTGGTTGTCTTTTCCAGATCAGCCGCCGATGTTGCGTTGGTCAAGAAGCCCCCAACGCCCCCTCCGGCAAATGCCCCCAGTGCTGTATTAAACCGATTATCCGAAGGGTAACTTGGGCCGTACCCGGGTCCTCCTGCGAATGCCCCCCCCGCTCGCTAAGCCCCCTACGTTGCTCCCCTCGGTCCCGCCTGTGAAGACTCCCCCACCTGCGGAACCAGTTGCAGCAGCCCCCAGAGATCCAAGGCCCCCCGCGATTGTCCCCCCACCAACTATGCCAAATCCCCAGAAACCGGCGGGATCAACAAAGCCGGTAGGGCTATTCCACACGTAGGCGAAGTAGTTAATGTCGCTCCCGAGGAAGCCGATCGGGTCTTCCGAAATAAAGCCTTGGAGCAGTGGATGGTAGTAACGGCCCCGAAAGTAATACAGCCCCGTGCCGTCATTCTCCCGTCCCGTGAACTGAAACGAATTGGAACTAGCCGAGCCATTGTCACCGGTCTCGCCGAAGGGAGCGTAAGTGTAGGTGGTGGGGAGGGCACCGGTGGTGTCGGCGAGGCCTACGGTGCTCCGGAGGGCGTCAGCGAGGTAGCCGAGGGTGCCCGAGGTGTCACCCCGCATGAGGGCCTCGTCAATGGTCAGGGTGCGGAGGTAGCCGACGAAGCCGGTGGAGCGTGCCTCCTGGATAATGTCCCGCCCATCATACAGGAAGGTAATGCTCTGCCCGTTGATCATCTTTGCTGCTCGGCGCCCCAGGGCGTCGTAGCCGAAGCTTGCGCCGAGACTTGGATCGCTAATGCTGGTGACGCGATTCCGGCTATCCCACGTGTACGTGGTCGTTCCTCCACCTGCCATCATGCTAGCCAGGTTGCCGTTCCCATCAAACGTCATCAACTTGTCGCCGAACTGGAGCTGGCGGTTGGCGGGGTCGTAGGTGGCCGAGGGAACCGAGTCGGGGAGCAGGGTGCGGGCGAAGGTGCCGCCGACGGCGATGCGGTTGCCGGCAGCGTCATACTGGTAGGTGAGGTCGCCTAGGGGACCGAGAGCATTTCGGTAGATCAGGGCGGTCAGGCGGGAGGCCGGGTCGTACTGGTACTCGGTGCTCACTTGATTGGGCAAGGTCAACAGAGTGCGGCGGCCCACCGCATCGTACTGGATGTCCACTGGGCTTAGCGGAGCTTGCGTGATGGTGCGGAGGCGGGACGCGGCGTCGTAGGTGTAGGCGACCGGCGACTAACCGCTGACCGTCATCTGCGTGCGGCGCCCAAGCGGGTCGTACTGGTAGCTCACGGTGCCCAGGCTGG
>Ga0209172_10001885_pt1 | contig 40775 bp, 35 predicted proteins | sample LarsenN4metaG_FD_184113 | JGI IMG/M metagenome (GOLD analysis project Ga0209172, IMG submission 184113) | Hot spring sediment bacterial and archeal communities from British Columbia, Canada, to study Microbial Dark Matter (Phase II) - Larsen... ... | reverse complement strand
ACCCACGCGGCTTCGTCGCCAGCCCAGGGAAGAATAAATCGTTCAAAATCTGCATTTTCCGCTTTTTGAATCTGGTCGAAAAACAGTTTCGGACGCTCGAAAGAAGCCTGCGCGAGCAGCACGACGTTGTCCGGTAACACCGCAGGCATGTTTCCCGGCACGACTTTACCCCACCAGCCGATATTGCGCAAAAATCCGCTCGTCTCGGCAGCCGCTTCCACCGTCCGGCCATTCCAGGCCAGCCCCGCCCATTCGACATTATTGGCGATGATTTTCGGAACATCCGACCAACCCGATGCCATGTTGTTTTCATACTGCGCTGCTATGGCCGCTGGTCGGAAAAACAACCGCAACGGCGCGCCAAGACCCAATTCGGGCATCCATTTTCGCTCCTCCCACCACGACGACGAGGCTTCGGTTTGCGCCAAAGCATCCTCGACCAAATAGGAAAAACGGGAAAATAACAGCAAATTTCCCGACGCCGCCACCACGAGCCGTTGCTGCTTGTTCAGGTGAGCGGTAAAAAGGGTATGACCATGAAAAACGGAGGGAAAAATCTTCTGCGTGACCGTGTTGGATTTCAACAGGTCGGACAGTTCTACTTGCTCCCGTGCCTCCAGGATAAAAAGCCCGTGCAAACTGTCGGCGCGACTGAGCGTGAGCGCCAGCAGGAGTTTTTGCTGTTCAAAATCGCTCCGCAAACCGGCGTCATGGCTGAATAATCGCTCCGCATCCGCGATATCCTGCCACGCGTGGCGAAAAGCCGTCGTGTTTAAAACCTCCGTCCAGACGGGGTCTTTCAGGCTTTTTTTCAGCAAATTCACTTTGGAAAGATTGTTCAATTCGAGCACCAGCGCCGATTGGGAAGGTATCGCGTGGTACGCTCCTGTTTTTCGGGGAAACAAAAAAAACACAGCGAGCACAAACGCCACCGCGACGAACGCAACGAGAATAACCTGTTTTTTGCCGGAGGGTAAACGGTCCATGATTGGTTTTTTAACGGCGAAGTAGCAGTTTTTTAGGGAAAAATGCCGGGAATAATTTTGACGAATTTTGGAGACGAGACAAAACCTTGCGCCCGACTTTGGCAAACTTACCAACGCATTCGCGCCTGCAATTTCCATTCGCGGAGCTGTCCTGTACGGCCGGAAGTCGTCACAGCCTGCGATTGATTCGTCTGCTCGAAACGCCCTTCAAGGCGAAGCCAGTCGGTCACACGCCACTGCAGGTTAAGGTAAAAACGCGACCCGCGACCTGAAAATGCCGGGATGGAAATAGCCGAAACAAGGTCATTTTCAAAAGCAAAAACCCGTGTATCGAAGTTGTCTGTGTCGAAAAGTGCGTATCGAAGCGCTCCCGAAATCGGCGAACCAAGCGGTCGCACCACCGCTTCCTGAAAAGCGAGAAAACCCCAACTGCGATCGAGTCCTTCCACTTTGAAAGTCGTCCATTCTACCCGGCTGCGCAATTCCACCGCCGGGCTGACTTTGGCAATAGCATGAAGGCGGAGGCGGTCTCGACGGTTTTCCACCAGCCCCGGCACATCTTCCACGTCGCTGTCGCGCTCCTTTACTTCACTCTGCCAAAGCGCGTACACCGAGAATGTGCGGCTTTTCGTCCAAAGCACCCGCGCCAGAAATTCACGCCCCTGCGATGGCGCACTTGTGCCGAATCGCAGCCAGGGATGACGCCACACGTCAGCATAAAGATTTATTTGCCAACGCCTTATATACCGAATATCGGCGCCGAGATAAAGTCCCTGTTCGTTGACGGCCCCGGTCGTCTCGGCGAAAGGTGTCGCCCACACAGACTGGTAGTCTTTGGGAAAATGCCGGTGCAACGCCGTCAGGGTCACGTGGCGGTCGGGCGAGAGCAAAAGACCATTGAGCGAAGCGATAGCGCCGTTGTCGCTGCGGGCCGTTTCCCCGAAAAAAAGCCAGTTGCGCCGCCGCCAGTTGTAGTCGAGGCTGACACCAGTGAGGTCTTGCCCCCTGAAAACGAATTGGTTGTAATAGTTCAGCGCAGGCGCGAAAGGCCGTTCGTAGTGAATGGAAAGGCCGTTGGCCGAGATGTGGCCGTTTTTCCAAAAATAGGTGGCCGACAAACCGCCAACCTGCTCGCGAATGGCTTTTTCATCGGCAATTTCGGAGGGGGTGCGGTGGAAGCCGGAAGTTTGCAGCGAAGAAAACAGAATTTCGGGCGCATCCAGGTCAGTCGTGTCCGGCAACAACACATTGCCGTCGCGGCGGCGATTGGAGTACAAAGCCGTGACTTCCAGGTTTTTACTGAGCGCTACTGTTGCTGCTGCGCCGCGAAAAAAGAAAGTTTCGCCGAAGGCGGCAAAGGCATTGATTTTGCGCCCGCCGCGCATGATGGAGGTCGTTTCAGCGGATTTTCCGGGCGAAAAGCCGGTTTGAAGCAACAGGCCTTGCCCGAAACGAGCCGAATAATCGCCCAGCGCCAGCGCGCGCACGCTGCGATTCAGGTTCTGAACAAAGAGGTGCGCGCTGTAAAAATCAAAACCATTTTTATTGCTTTTCGCAAAAAATGCTTCGCCGGGATCATTTTCCGCAGTGAACCCGAACCGCAGCCGGTTGTCGAAATTATGCCGGTAGCGAAAGGCCCAACCGTCGGGTTTACCTTCCGCGTTGGCGGAGTAATTGACCGGCACGGGACGGAGCCAACGCATCAAAATTTCGTTGTCGCCTTCATAAAAGCCTTTGGTAATGCGCGTGTTACGTGTGTCGAGGTCGGCGTTTACCCGTGCGAACATCAGCACCCGGCGGATGTCGGAGATGTCCCAGCCGGGGATGGCCTGCAATTCGTGTTCACTCAGGAAAGGCCCCAATTTTTCCCGGTATGCGAGCAAATTTTCGACCTGGAGTTCGTTGAGCAGACGCAAGTCTATCAAATCGGCACGGGTAGCGCGGTTGAGATCGAGCGGGCGGGCGCGGTAGTTTTCGAGATTTTCCAAAAAAAGTTGGGCGTCGGACTCGGAGGCTTGCTCGTTGTCGCGGAAGAAATTTTCGAGCAATTCGCCGGTGGAAGGGTCTTCCGTTTGGGCCGAAAGGGGTTGAGCGGCGAGCAAACAAATGGAAAAAAACGCCAACAGGCGAGCGACGTATCGAAAGCAGGAAATTTTTTGTGTAAAAAAGGCAGCAAAAAGCATCATCGAGCGGTTTTGGCAAACGCGGGATTTGAGCGAACAATGATAGGGCGAATTCGCCGTTATTTGTGCGCACAAAATTTGCGCTTTATCATTCGGGCATTCCAACTGCCGCCCTACTTTTGCGCATTATTTTTTAACTAACAAAACAATTCTTTCAACATGAAAAAAACAATTCTGGGCATTCTCGCCGGAGCCTTATTGACGCTTTCCATGGCTTCCTGCGGTGAAAAACTGCTCACACAAGAACAGTTCGACGCTGAAGTCGCTAAAAAAGTGGAAGCAGGCCGCGCCGGCGTTGAAAGTGAAATGAACGCCAAATGCGACGCCGAATTCGAAACGCGCGTCCAGGAGCGTGTCAACCAACTCGATCAGGAGAACGCTGCCGCACAACAAGTGCAATAAATTCCAGCCCTCCTTTTCCAAAAACATTTACTTCAAACCATCACAGAAAAAATTCACAACAATGAATAAAAAATTGCTCATTCTCGGCGCATCAGCCCTTGTTGCCGGTTTCTTTGTCACCACTGCGTTCGACGGTAAAACCCGCGAACAACAAATGGCTGAAATCGAGCAGGTGGCTACCATGAAATTGAACGAAATCCGCACTCAAAAAGAACAGGAGTGCACCGATAAAGTCAACACGGAAGCACAACGCCGTTTCGACGAAATCCTCGCCCAGCGTGCAGCCGACGCCGCCAAGCCCGGCAAAAAGCCGTCGAAGCCTTCTACTGGCAAAGGCCCACGCCCTGACCCCGTTCCCGTGAAGCCGCCGACCGACCCACAAAAAGAACGTCCGGGCGCTTCCGGCAATCCTACGCCTGAACAACAAAAAGAACGTCCGGGCTCTGCGAAACCCGGCGACGTACAGCAGCAGAAAAAACGTCCGGGTGCTGCAGGCGGCGGTGGTAATTAAACAATAATTGACATTAGAATCCGCTAAAACAGAGAGGCCAGTGGAAATTTCCACCGGCCTCTTTTTATGCCACGAAAACTAAAATTTTTGAATTACTTCGCGATTGTCATCGTGCAAGTCTCAGTAGAGCCGTCGCTGTAAGTAACCACGTACTGAATGATGATGGTGTTGCCATTGATTTCGCCATCGCCTGTGAATTTGCGGCCAGCCGGGTCAGTGTAGTTTGTAATTGTAATGTCCGTGCCATTAACGTTAGCATCGACATAGGACAAGAAACCGCCGAAGTTCGTGATGCGGATAGACGATTCGCTGATGCGGGTGATACCAACCGGGGTAGTCAGTGCGCCGCCGCAGCCGTCGTTGCCAGTGTAAGTGCCGATGAATTTGGCGCTCCACTCCGTATCGCAAAGGCCGGTAGAGCCGAGTTCGTAGCCATCGTCGCAAACGCAGGCGCCATCGAAGCAAGCACCGTTCGTGCCACAGTCAACGTCTTTGCAGGCGTCGTCATCACCACAGGCAGGTGTGAAAATCAGGAATGCGCCCAAAAGAAGCGCCGGGAGGAGAAACAGTTTTTTGCTCATGTTTCGAAAATTTTTGAGAGTGATAGAAGAAAGTTTTGTTTAGAAATTCCCGCAAAAGTAGTGAGAAACCTCGAAAGGCAAAATTTTGTCTCAATTGTTCAGACAGACGAATGCTAATGCACTGTAAGCCTGCCAATTGCACTTTTGCCATCGCTGCTCGTGGACTTTACAATCAAAACCCCGACAGGCCATTTTTCGAGGGAAATCAACTGCGTCAGCATTTGATTTTGTGGCGTGATTTGTCGCAATAACGTCCGTCCCTGCAAATCGAGTATTTCAAGCAGCACTTCTTGACCGGCAAAATTTTCAGGCAGCAGGATGGTCAGTTCCTGCCCGGAGGTGGCAGGATTTGGATAAATCTTTAAAAACGGGTTTCCGAACAAATCCGAAACGCCCGAACTCTCCAGCACCGTACAGGTCACAACCGAGCAGCCACGCGCGTCTGTGACCGTAGCACAATAAGTACCGGGACCAAGATTTTCAATGGACGAAGTGGTGGCGCCATTGCTCCACTCGATATCATAACCTGGCGAACCGCCAACTATTTGAAGCGCGATGGAGCCGGTGTCGAGTCCGCCAGCCGGGTGCGTCCAAAAGGCTTCTACCTGCAAAGGAAATGGCTGGGAAATTGAAATAATCGTGTCAGTCGAGTAGGCCACGCAGCCGAATTTGTCCCGGACTGTATAAAACGGAATGGAGACTTCCGACACTCCGCCGCCGGGAATAGTCACCAAAAGGGAGTCGGAAGTCGCGACAACCTGACCGTTCCAAACCCACTCGACGAAAGAGTCCTGGGCATTGGTCAAAACCCGGAGCAGCAGGTGAATGGAGTCGTCGGGCGAACAAGCGTAAGGCGCAATCTCGCTATATTCCAGGTCGGTATCGAGCGGGGGAAGCATTGTGAGATTCAGGTGAACCAGCGTGTCGCAGGCGCCGTTTGTTCCCGGTACATTCACCTCAAAAAAACCCGGCTGCGCGATGGGTACTCCACCGATTAAATAGGTTTCGCCAAAACAAACTTGGGCTTCGACATCGAGCGAAACAACTGGCGCGGCGGGAATTTCAGTCGAAAAAACCTCACTGCAACCGTTTCCGTCCGTCAGGGTCAGGCCGACTTCTCCACTATTCGGAAAAACCGCCATCGAATCCTGACTGCCATTTTCCCACATAAAAAAATAAGGTGTCGTGCCCCCAAAAGGAAACGCCCAAGCCTGTCCGTCCGAGCCATCGCAGCCGATGCCTGCCAGCATAAAATCAACTGCTAAAGGCTCCGGCTCCGTGATGACCATCGTGTCGCTGGCCGAATAACCGCCTGCCCCCGTGACTGTCACGGAATAAGTCCCGGCAGGTATCTTACTGAGAATGTAGAAGTTATTGCCGCCGGTGGACCATTGATAAAAAAGTCCCGACTGGTCGCCGTACACAGTGATGCCCGCCACGCCGGTGCTGTCGCCATTGCATTTGACGTCCACAATTTTAGTCGGGACAATCAGAAATGGCGGCGCGGAGGCTCCTCCGTATTGAAAAGTGAAGTGGTAGTTTTGGCCGCCGTTGTTTTGCAGCAGCGTTGTTTCGGGAATAAAATCATCGCCGATGGTATCCACTTCCGCCCGAAAATAAACTTCGAGCACGTAGATTTTTCCTGCTGTAAGACCGTTGGTAAGGCTGATATCAGCGTTTTTGCTGCGGTAGCGCGTGGTGTAAGGCCCGACCAGGGTGTTGTAATCTTCCTGTAAATCAAAACTTTGCCAGTTGCCGCCGGGAAAACCCTGCTCATAAACCCGGTAAAAAAGCGCGACGGCGGACACGTTGTTGATACAACTTTCCCAAGTCGCGGCTTTAGCACGGGCTATGGAGAGCGTCTGCAAATTACCGAGCGCGAAGCCGTCGAAATTCAACACGTCGGGACAGGAAGCGACCGCAAAACTGTCTTGCGTACCGTTGATTTTCAACGAAACACTCGTGGAGCAATCGCCTACGAAGTTGAAACCGCAAGCGATTGTTTTTTGATTTGTACAAATGAAAAGAACCGTAAAAGCGGCGAAAAAACGGAACATGGAATAAAAAGCGGTTGGTTTTTTACGAACGGGGAGGCCGACAAAAGTAGCGAAAACCGTGCTTCATCCCATACACCAAAAAACGTATTTTGTCCAAACCCGCTGATTTCTCTACCTTTCGCTCCTCTTGAAAGTCCTTGAACAACAATGGAATATCACAAACTTACCGTTTCCAAAACCGCTCATTATTGCCGCCTCGGACAGCCGGGCATGCATATCCGGCAAATGTGGATTGTGTGTCACGGCTACGCGCAGTTGGCTTCCGAGTTTTTGGAAAATTTCAAATTGCTCGACAACTGCCAGACCCTCGTGCTCGCTCCCGAGGGCATGAATCATTTTTATAAAAAAGGATTCGACGGCCCGGTCGGCGCCAACTGGATGACGCGACACCTGCGCGAAGACGCCATCGCCGACTACGCGCTTTACCTGCAAACTTTGTACAAGCAGCACGCCGAACAAATTCCTTACGACGCGCGCATCGTATTGCTCGGTTTTTCGCAAGGCACGGCAACGGTGTGTCGCTGGGCATTGCGCCATCATCCGCATTTTCACGATTTGATTCTTTGGGCAGGTATGCCGCCCGAAGATTTGGACTACGCCGCCCACCGTAATTATTTGTCGGACAAAAATTTATACCTGCTCTACGGCACGAGCGACCCATTCCTGACACCCGACCGACTTTCGACTTTACAGGAAATAGAGGAAAAAAACGGGGTGGATTTTGAAGAAAAATCCTTCGATGGCGGTCACGAAATTCCATCCGAAGCCTTGCGGCAGTTAATGTTGAATTTGACCTGATTTTGGAGAAAGTAACATTTCTCTACCTTAGCGGCGCGAGTTCAATGCCGGGACTTTTCTTTTCGTTTTCAATATTGATTTGAGATTGCCGAATACATGATTTTAAAGTTTAGGTGTCCTTGTGGCCTCTGCGAATACTTCAAAAATCTACAATCATGTAATCTTAAATCTTAAATCAAAAAAATCAAACTCAAGGTAGCAATCTAAGTCGGGTATTGCACACAGCGTTCAAGACTAAACACATGGATTTTAAAAGACTCCTTCCCCATCTCATCGCAGTAGCCGCCCTGATGCTGGTCGCGGCAGTTTATTTTGCGCCAAATGCCTTCAATGGTAAAGTGTTGTCCCAACCTGACAACGACCGCGCCCGCGCCATGCAAACCGAGACGCGGCAGTTTTTGGAAAAAGAAGGCAAGGCTCCGCTTTGGACGAACAGTCCTTTCGGCGGCATGCCGGCCTATCAAATTTACTCGTCGGTGCAGGGCAACCTGACAAAACCCGTGTACAAATCGCTCTTTTTGTGGACGGATTACACGGCGGCGTGGGCGCAGGTATTTGTGGCGATGTTTTGTATGTATCTGCTGCTCAGTGTGTTTAAAGCCGACTGGCGGGTGGCGATTTTTGGCGCATTGGCTTTTGGCATCACGTCCTACAATGTGGATATCATCGAAGCCGGGCACTCGACTAAAATGGCTGCGCTCGCGCTCGCGCCGGGTGTGCTGGCAGGCGCAGCGCTGATTTTTAACGGACGATTGTTGCTCGGTGGAGGGTTGCTGGCGTTGTTCACGGCTATGCAACTCTATGCCAACCACGTTCAAATTACCTATTATTCCCTCTTGTTAATCGGTATTTACTCGCTTGCGCAGTTGGTTGACGCCATTCGCCATAAAACGCTCGTCAACTGGGTGAAGCAAAATGTTGTCGTCGGTCTGGTGCTGCTTATCGGCTTTGCCTGCAATCTTTCCCGTCTTTGGCCGACTTATGAGTACAGCCAGGAAACAATTCGCGGCAAATCCGAACTCAAAAAAGACGAGGCTCGAGGCGATGGTTTGAACAAAGATTACCTGTTCGGCTGGAGTTATGGGGTGGGCGAAAGTTTTACCCTGCTCATCCCCCACCACGCAGGCGGCGGCGCCAATGAGTCGTACAAAAACACGGAACTTTACAAGACTTTTGTCAGAAAATACAGCCAGCAATTGCCGCCGCAACAGGCCGACCAACAGACGGCAGCGCTCATGTACACGGGCGATCAGCCTTTTGTGGGCACGGCGATTTACTTTGGGGCTATCGTGTGTTTCCTGTTTTTATTGGGCGCATTTTTAGTGCAAGGCAATACTAAATGGTGGCTGTTGGCGGGTGGAGCGTTCATGGTATCGCTGGCATGGGGGAAAAACTTTTTCCTCAACCATTTGCTCTACGATTATCTCCCGATGTTCAACAAATTCCGGGCGGTCTCGATGGCGATGGGCATGGGGCAATTGTGTTTCGCGGCGCTTGCAGCACTTGGTTTGCAAAAAATCTGTGACCCCGACATTTCGGTTGAAAGAAAAAAACGCGCGTTGTGGATGGCATTGGGATCCATAGGCATTTTGTTTGTAATTGCCATGATGTGCACATCCGATTCCGGCCCACGCGACGAGATGCTCGCACAAGTGCCCGATTTGATGAGCGCTTTGCAAAAAGATCGCTCCGCACTTTGGCGCGGCGATGCGCTTCGTTCGCTGGGTTTCATCCTGGCTGCCGTCGGGCTTATCTGGTTTTATTTGAAAGGCAGTTTGAAAGCCAACCTGACAGTTGTCGCTATCGCATTGCTCGCGCTCACCGACCACTGGTTTGTGTGCAATCGTACGCTCGATTCGAGTAAGTATGTCGAGAAAAAAGAAGCCACCGCACTGCCCAAGGAAGAAGCATTCGACTTGCAAATAAAACAGGACAAAGACCTGCACTATCGCGTGCTCGACTATGCGCGCGGAAAAATGACCGTCAACGCCGCCGCTTCTTATTTCCACAAAAGTATGAGCGGCTATCACGCCGCCAAACTCCAGCGTTACCAGGATGTGGTGGACAAATATTTCGGCGACGTGTTCCCGCAGGATGAAAGAATGTTGCCCGGCGTCCTGCAACTGGCGGGTCTTTTTAACGTGAAATATTTGGTGAAGCCGACCGGTGAAGTCGTACCCAACACTGCAGCGCTCGGCAATGCCTGGTTCGTGAAAGGCTGGAAAACCGCTCCCAACGGCGACGCCGAACTCGACGCACTCGCCCGGCTCAATTTTCGCGACAGCGCCGTCGTGCAACAATCGTTCGCCTCGACACTCGAAGGCCTGAACATTCAGCCCGACAGCAACGCGACCATCCGCCTGACGAGTTACCATCCCGATAAAATGGCGTACGAATATTCGGCGGCGACGGAGCAACTCGCTCTTTTCTCCGAAATGTGGTACCCGCCCGCTAAAGGCTGGAAATGCTACCTCAACGGCCAGCCCGCGCCTGATTTTATCAAAGCCGACTACCTCATTCGCGCCATGCGCCTGCCAGCCGGTCAGAATCAGAAATTGGAAATGCGTTTCGAGCCGCGCTCTTTTTATCTCGGCGAGACGGTTTCGATGGCCGCTTCGGTACTGGCTTTATTGCTGTTTTTTGGCGGATTATTCTTCTGGTATCGCCGCCACCCGCTCAGTGACCCGAACCAGTTGGCCGACTTAGAGCCTGAAAAGAAGGAAAAACCCGCGAGGGCGGCGCCTGCCGCGCCAGTAAAAGGGGGCGGGAAAAAGAAAAGGTAGTGGATGGATTTTAAACGTCGGAAGGATTTTGGACCCTTCCGACGTTACGAATTTACCCTCCCGTCAACAAAGCCCTTATCCGCTCAATGTCGGGGTGGGTCACGCCTTGATCTTCGAGATTTTTCAACGCAGACAAAAACGCCACTTTGTAAGTCTCGCCCTTGTAGGGTTTGTCCTTGTATTCGAGATATATTTTTTCCGCTTCAGCGTATTTGCCTTGCAACAACAAGGCGTGCGCGAGGTTGGCAGAAAGGTCGGGGTTGGCCGGGTCAAGAGCGAGGCCGCGTCGCAGCGATGCTTCGGCTGCTTTGCCGTCGGGGATGTAGAGTTGGCTGAAACCCAAGTCGTTGTATTTCCCGGCGACGTGTTTTTTCAGCGCGTCGCTGCCGTTTTCTGCAGCAAAATCATAGAGGCGGGTAGCGCGGGCATAGCCGGATTTTGAACGAATGTGTTCGAGGCTGTTAGTCGTTTTTTCCGCCTCGTGGTCGGCGAAGGCGGAGATTTGCCACGATTCTTTGGCGTTGCGGAGCAGTTGTTCGTTGCCGGATTTGATGTCGAGCAAGTCGTTCAGATCCCAAGACGCGAGTTGTGGCTGGGTCAGGGTGGCGAGGCGGTGGGTAGCGGGCAATTTTCGGACGATGGTTTCGGCATCGAGTTCCCAAATTTTGGCCGTCAAGTCTTCCGAGCCGGTGGCGAGCCTTTTTCCATCGGGAGAAAATGTCACACTCGACACCGAATAGCTATGGCCTTCGAGGGTCAAAATCGGCTCGCCGCTTTCCAGGTCCCAGATTTTGACCGTCCAATCCTGCGAAGCCGTCGCCAACTTTTTCCCATTGGGAGAAAAGGCGACACTGTTGACCCAATACCCTGCGTGACCTTCGAGCGTCATGGCCGCTTTCCCCGTTTTCAAATCCCAGATTTTAGCCGTATTGTCTTGCGAACCCGTGGCAAGTCTTTGTCCGTCAGGCGAAAAAGCGACGCTGGCGACGATGTTGCTGTGCCCTTTGAGCGTCCTGACGATATTTCCGCTTGTCAAATCCCAAATGATGACCGTGTTATCGCTTGATCCCGATGCGAGGTTTTTTCCATCGGGCGAAAATGCAACGCTGTTGACGGCACTGTTGTGGCCTTTTAAAGTTTTGATCGCTTCGCCGCTGCCGAGATTCCAAATTTTGACAGTGCTGTCCGCCGATCCGGTTGCAAGGAGTTTTCCGTCAGGGGAAAATGCTACGCTGTTGATATAATGCCTGTGCCCTTTGAGCGTCGTCGCCTCCTTGCCAGTCTGTAAATCCCAGATTTTGGCCGTTTTATCCTCCCCGCCAGAGGCAAGTTTTTTTCCGTCGGGCGAAAAAACGATGCTCATGACGGTGTCGCCGTGACCCGAAAACGAGTAGATTTCTTGCAAATTATTTACATCAAAGACCTTTATCGTTTGGTCGTAAGAGCCTGTAGCGAGCCTTGTTCCGTCGGGCGAAAAAGCCACACTGCTGACAATGTCGCTGTGTTTTTTGAACACGATGGCCTCTTCATCGGCGGTCAAATTCCAGATTTTGGCCGTGTTGTCCTGAGCGCCGGTGGCGAGGGTTTTTCCATCGGGCGAAAAGGCGACACTCCTGATTGGGCCGCTGTGGCCTGTGAGTAGCATGGTCACGTTTTCCGCTTCCGGATTCCAGATTTTTGCGGTGTTGTCGTAAGACACCGTTGCGAGTTTTTTTCCGTCGGGAGAAAAAGCGACGCTGCTGACCCAACTGCTGTGGCCTTCGAGCGTATGTTCCGATTTACCGTTTTCCAGGTTCCAAATTTTGACCGTTTTGTCGTGCGAACCCGTTGCGAGTTTTTTCCCGTCAGGAGAAAAAGCGACGCTGCTGACAAAATCGCTGTGCCCTTCGAACGTTCGATTTGTTCCGGTTTTCAAATCCCAAATTTTAGCCGTATTGTCTTGCGACCCCGTCGCAAGTCTTTGTCCGTCAGGGGAAAAAGCAACGCTGGTGACAAAGTCGTTGTGCCCTTCAAGCGTTCGAGTTTTTCCAGTCTGCAAGTCCCAAATTTTGGCGGTATTGTCTTGAGAACCCGTCGCAAGTCTTTGTCCGTCAGGGGAAAAAGCAACGCTGACGACTGAAGCGCCGTGACCTTTGAGCGTGGCGTCCAATTTGCCATTTTCCAAATCCCAAATTTTGACCGTGTTGTCTTCCGAGCCGGTGGCGAGTTTTTTTCCATCAAAAGAAAAAGCAACGCTGGCTACGAAGTTGCGATGGCCTTCCAAAGTCAAAACTGGTTCGCCGGTTTCGAGATTCCAGACTTTGGCGGTGTTGTCTTCCGAACCTGTGGCGAGCATTTTCCCATCTGGCGAAAAAGCGACGCTGCGGAGGGCAGCGTGGTGGCCTTCGAGGTTGAAATTCCAGGGTAGCCGATGCAAAGAATCAGGATGGTCGTTGTAGTACAACGCCTCTAAGAGGACACGGGTGACTTGGGCATTGTCGGTTTCCACATATCGGTGGGCGAATTCTGCAAGGCGAAAAGCGGCGGTTCGGTCGCCGTCGCGCAGGGCGATTTGGCTTTTGAAAGCGAGGTCGTTGGCGTAGGCGCGGCGCTTGTCGCGCTCGGCTATGTTGCGCTGCCAAATGGCATAGAGCATCGCCGCGATGGAAATGGCCGCCAAAGTGGCGGCGAACAAGGTGTAGCGAAGGGCGCGGATGCGTTTGCGGCGTTCGGCGGCGAGCAGGGCGTCACGCTCGGCTTTTTCCAGCCGTTGGCGTTCGAGTTCTTCCAGCCGCTCTTCTTCGCGGCGGCGTTCGCGGTACTTCACCAAAATCGGCGGCACGAGGGTGTCGTGGCTGATTTCGTAGTAGTAAGAATCGAGGCGCGGCTCTTTGCGGAGCAGGCGCATTTCCACGAGTTGGTTGAGGAGCGGCAGGGTCGCATTTCGTTTCAGCAAATCACCCTCGTCCACGCTTCGGCGGCGCTCGGTATCGGTGATGAGTTCTTGTTCGACAATGCGCCGGGCAGGCAGGCGCTGCGTTTCCGGCAGTTCGCCGATTTTGTCAGTATAAAAATCGGTGAGCAGCCGCTGGATGCCGGCAGCGCCGCCGTAAAGATCGGGGGTAACGGTAAGTGTGGTGACGGGGTGACTGGCAGTCGCCCCGTTACTCGCGGAAGCGTGTTGCACGACCATTTTTTCAATGGCCTGACAGATAATTTGCAATTGAAATGACTCGACGTTTTCTCCGCCCTGTTGACTGAGTTCTGAATAAATTTGGGCGAGGGTGGTTTCATCGTAGCGGAAGGGGGGGGAGGCGAATGCAGCTTCCAGCCCAGCCGGCAGCACGATGGCTTCACGCGCGCCTTTTTCCGACAAAGGGCCGAGCTCGTAGCGACTGCGGAGGATGTCGGGGATTTGAGGGCTGAGGGCGTTGAGCAGGTGGAGCAAATCGGAGCGAATGCTGAAAATACATTGCACCGATGGCTGGCGTTCGAGTTCGGCGAGGGTAGCGTCGGGTATTTCGGGGTTTTCCTGCACAAGGCGCAGGAGTTCCGCTTGCACCGTTTCGGGGATTTTTCGGTTGGCTACGTCGGCAAATTCGCGGACGAAATGCTGGCGTTGTTCGGGGGTGTAGAGGGTGAAGATTTCTTCAAACTGGTCGAAGATGATGAGGGGTGTGGCCGGTCGCCCGTTTTTGTTCGCCTGCGCGTATTTGAGTTGTTCCCAAAGGGTTTTGCCTTGATATTCTGGATCAAAAACAACTCCTTCGGCTTCCATTTTTTGCAAAAACTGCTCGTGAAGGGTTTGAGAAGTATTGTTGAAACGGACATACGCGGGCTTCAAATCGCTTTTACCCAACATGGGGATGAGACCTGCATTGAGGAGCGAGGTTTTGCCCATACCCGATTTGGCGAACAGCACCACGATCCGCTCTACCATGACCAGGTTGTAGAGGTCGCGGGTTTCCTGAGCGCGTCCGAAAAAAAGCGATGCCTCTCCAACTTCAAAAGGCTTGAGACCCGGATAACGGTAGTGCGGCTGGCTCATAGGCGATTGAATTCGATTGGTTTTTATTTTGTTTTTGAAAAACAGGATTTCTATCCCGCTGACTAAAGGTGTTTCAAAATTGTGGTTAGTTCGGTCATGATGTGTCGCCAGGCTTCCGGCTTGTCGTCGTCCCAACTGCTGACGGTTTTTTTGTCGCGCGGCAGCACGGGCATGGTTTCGATGCCGGGCAACGATTCCCACAAGGTCGCTTCTGTCAGCACGGGGACTACGGTTGTTTTGCCGTCACGGTGCAGGGGCAGTATTTGTTGCTCCCAGAGGTCGTAGTATTCGGCGACGAAATTGGCAGTGACGAGTGGGATGATCACAGCGGAGGATTGCATCAGTTCGCTTAGTTTCTCAGCGATGTTGTCGCCCGGCGCGATTTCACCGATGTCAAGGCGGTGTTCTTTGGGCAGGGCGGCGGCGTTTTTGACAAATTCCTGTTGCCACTCCGAGTCTTCGCTGGCATAGAGTACCACAGCGCCCGCACCACCGGAGGCACTTTTTGGGGTCGGCGCGGCTTGGCTGGCGGCGTTTTTTTGCTCCCATCGCCGTTGGAGTTCAGCGGTGAAGCCTTCGATGTCCAGGTCGAAAAAGTCAATTTTAAAACGCTGTCCAAAAAAGACTTCCGCTGTGGGCGACAAGGGGGCGGAGCCGTTTTGCAAGGCGAAAGAAATAGGGATTTTGGCCTCTTCTTTTGGGTTGAGCGCGCTGAGCAGGAGGCGCAGGTACCAATCGGAAAAATCGAAACCCAGAAACAGGTAGTTTTTGCTTTCGCGGAAAACAGCCTGAATGCTGTTGGGAATTTTGTGTTCTTTCTGAATAATTTGCTCCACGAATTCTACCTGCTGGCTCTCGGTCAGCACCACCGAGCCGGGCATGACGTAACTTCCGAACAGGTTGTAAATGAAAGGCGTAGGGTCTTGGCTGTCGTATTGGGGGTCTTCCTGCTCTCCGCTATGGTCAAAATTGTAGAGCGTCGCGTTGAAATGAATGTGGCGCTTGAGATAGGCTTTGTGCAGCAAGTCGTCGGGTGCGGCATTGATAATGAGACGGAACGGCAAGTGCGTCAGGTGTTCGAATACCGGAGCAGGCTCTCGCTCGCGTTTGTAAAATGCCTGCAACAGCCCTTTGAAACGGGTGAGGTTGTTGGTCTCGCGGATGTAAACTTCCGTGACGTGTGAGAGATTGGCCGTATCGTTCACTTTTCCGGCGGGCAACATCTGCGCCAGTTGGCGGGCGAACTGCCGGGTGAGCGGTTCTGGCTGGGCGCCGCCGTCCGAAGGCATGGCGATGTTAGGCCCCAGGATGAGGATGCATTCGTTCAGTTCGATGCTGGTGAGCAGGTCGCTCCAGTCCTGCTCGGATACTTGTCGTGGCATAGGTGTATTGGCGTGGCGGAAAAACAAATGTTTACAACATGACAAATGCAGGTTTTTGTCTGTCGGCTATTGTGCTCAATTTTCAGACCCGTATTCCAGCGCTTCTATTCCCCAGCTGAAGTCCAAAAGGCTGAACCCACACCTGAAAAAGCCGTCGCCAAACTGGACGTTTGTCAAATACCATTCTACCTCTAAATCATCCTCCTTTATGGTGATGTTACTTCCGTCGAACTTCCAGGTACCGGACACTTCTATGCCGGTCATAATCAGTTCGTCGTCGTCATCTACATATTCTTCCTCCTCGTCTTCTTCATCTGTGTAGTAAGCCCAATAGAACAAGGTGCAAGTGCCGTCTTCGTTGAAAGTGATGGTTTCGGGAATCTCCGTCGCTTCGTCGGTGGACTCGAAGTCGTCGTTCGCTCCAAATTCTTCGTCTTCGAGCGAAGGTCCCAGTTCGAAGTCAACCTCGTGCAACTCCCAGGTCCCGACGAGGGATTGGGCAGAAACTTGATAGCCTGCAAGAAGGCATAAGCAGCAAAAAAGGATGGATTTGCTGAATTTCATGGCGGGAAGTTTTAGGTGTGAATATGTAAATCCGAAGTGCTACGGAGTTTTCTTTTTGATGTTGGAAGCCTCCGGTTTTTTCTTTTTCGGGTCGGATTTCACTATAAAAACCACTTGGTCGCCTTTGCGAACAGAAGTGAGCGTGCCGCCATTGCTGTGAAAAGGATAGACTTTGGAGCCGTCCGTGACGGTGCCGGTGCCTTTTGAAACAATAAAATCCTTGACGATGCCGCTGAATTCCACGAGCCCTTCTTCAGATTGACTGACGGGCGTTTGTTCGGCAGGCGCAGGCGCGGGAGAGGGAACGCCGGGCGGGTCGCCGCCCATGAGAGCATGGAGCAGCAGGGCAAGGGCAAAAATGATCTTCATGTTATTCGAGCATTTTTTGTGAAAAACTAAGTGCCAAGCCAGGATTAGGCAACTTCACCTCAGAGACGCAGAGTAGATTAAAATCAATTCGCTGCGGCCCTGCTTCTCTGCCGTTTATTTTAAATCGGCGTTTATCTGTGAGTATGCCCTAAACTGGCTTCGGCAAAAGTAGCAATACATCATCCCCTTTGTCGTTTTTGGCAAAAAACTCTCAATAGAAAATCGAAAATTTTGCTCGGCGCCGAAAAACAAAACCGGCGAAATCCTTTGACAGGCTTTACCAAACTGGTTCACGCTCCTTTCAGGCTGGCAGGATTGATTTTTTCAGCAAAACCTGTCAGCCACACCTATCTCTCCGTCCTTCAAATTTTTTTTCAATACCTGGCAGCGCTTTGCAGCGCCCTTCCGTTTTTCAGGTGTTCTTTTGGAAAAAAAGGTTTGCAGGTTTTCGCCTGAATGCCGGATGAAGAATAAAGCAGGTTTTTTAGTTGGTTTTGTTTGTTGCAAAGGGCACGCTGCGAGCGTGCCTTTTGTATTTTTCGCCCGATTTTTTTCAAAACTGCTTTTTCATGCGAAACAACCTCCTGCTGTCCGCTGCATTCCTCTGCGTAAATATCATTTTCGCGCAGAATCCTTCCAATCAGCCGCCCGTTATTTCCAATTTTTCCGCTTCAGCCGACTGGCCAAGCAACACGCTCACACTCACCTACGATGTCGCCGACGCGGAAAATGACCCACTGGAAATCACACTGGCTTTTTCCATCAACGGCGGCCAATCCTACACGCTCAATCCGCCCGTCAGTGTTTCAGGCGACACGGGTTTTCCCGTGACGCCGGGCATGGGAAAAACCATCACTTGCGACGTGAGCGCACTGGCTGGCATGCCCAATAAATTTACCGTCCGAATCGTCGCCGACGACAAACAGGCCTTTGATATTCAGCAACTTGTAAACGAAGTGGACAGTATGCGTCTCATCGCCGACATGGAGTTTGTGGAGGGAATTCGTCACCGTACGACCGGGCTCAACCACTTGAATGAAGTGCGCGATTCGCTCAACAATCTTTTCGCGTACCAGGAACTTGCTTTGACGGAACAATCCTTTCCCTTCGGCACAGTGACCGGAGAAAATATTATCGGCTCATTCCCCGGAACGGCATCGGTGGAGAAAGTTGTCATCGTGGATGCGCACTACGACACGGTGGACAATGCCCCCGGCGCCGACGACAACGGCAGCGGGGTCGTCGGGGTGATGGAAATCGCCCGCTTGCTGAGCCGTTATCCCACTAAAAAAACGGTGCGCTACATCGGTTTCGACCTCGAAGAAGAAGGCTTGCGAGGCAGTATCGCCTACAATTCCAATATTCCGACCGGCGAACAAATCGAAGGGGTGTTCAATTTCGAGATGATTGGCTATTATTCCGAACAGCCCAACAGCCAGGAAATCCCGAACGGATTCGCCTTTTTTTTCCCGGATGCAGTCGCGCAAATCAACGCGAATCAAAACAAAGGAGACTTTATCACCAACGTCGCCAACTCGAATTGTCAGCCGCTGGCGTTGTTGTTCAGCAATGCCGCCGCCGAATATGTTCCTGATTTAAAAGTAATTACGCTCGTGGCATTGGGCAACGGCTCCAGTTTTCTGGATTTGCTGCGCAGCGACCACGCGCCATTTTGGTTCGCCAACAGACCCGCGCTCATGCTCACCGACGGCGCTGATTTTCGCAACGACTGCTACCACACGCCAATGGATGTGGCCGATGGCAAACTCAACTTTACCTTCATGTCCAACGTCGTGAAAGCAACCCTTGCCGCCGCCGCCGAACTCGCCGAAATCCAGCATGGCGACTGGGCCATCGCCAGTTTTGAAGGCACCGTGAGCACATCGGTAATACCCGACTGCCGCCTGGCTGTGTGGCAAAGCCCCAACAATCCGGGCATCCTGAATTTCAGTGTGGCAAACTGCCTTTTCACACAGGCTTATGTTGAAATTTTGGATGAAAAAGGCTCGGTTGTACACAGCGAATCGCTCGTGTTGAACGACTCCGGGCAACAATATGGCCTGGCTTTGCCCAACCTTTCGGCAGGCATGTATTTTGCTAAAATCGCCTGGCCAGGTGGTATGCGTACCGAAAAATTTGTCGTCACCCGCTAATCCTCCGCCGCTTTCCCCAATCGCTCACGCTATCTTTGCGCCTCTTATGCGGGTTTTTACCGATTTATCTCAATTGCCGTCGTTCCGAAATGCCGTCGTCACTATCGGGTCGTTCGATGGCGTGCACACAGGCCACCGGCGCATCCTGGAACAAGTGCAGTCGCTCGCTCGCTCCTGCGACGGCGAAAGTGTGGTCATTACCTTCGACCCTCACCCGCGCAGCATACTCAAGCCGGGGGACGATACTTTCAAATTGCTGACAACCACTGCCGAAAAAATTTCGCTACTTGAACGATACGGTGTTGATAATGTAGCAGTCGTACCTTTTTCCCTCGAATTTGCCCGCCAAGACGCCCGTCAGTATGTCGAGGATTTTTTGATAAAAAAATTTCAGCCGCGCTACATCGTCATCGGCTACGATCACCGCTTCGGGGCAGGCCGCGAAGGCGACATTTCATTTTTGAAAAAATACGAATCGCAAGCAGGTTTTGAAGTCATCGAAATTCCGGCACAGGAAGTGGACGACATCGCGGTCAGTTCTTCCAAAATCCGCCGCGCGCTCGATGCCGCTGACGTTCAGTTAGCCAATCGCTTGCTCGGACACCCGTTTTTCTTTTCGGGAAAAGTGGTGGCAGGGCAAAAAATCGGTCGCAGCATCGGTTTTCCTACCGCCAACATCGAAATAGAAGACCCGCACAAATTGATTTTGCCGCAGGGAATTTATGCCGCGCGGGTAAGTCCCGGACGCGATGCCATGCTCTACATCGGCGACAGGCCTACGCTGGAAGGCGCTAAAAATCAAACGATTGAAGTCCATATCATCGGATTTTCAGGCGATTTGTACGGCCAAAACCTCATGGTAGAAGCCCTCGATTTTGTGAGGTATGACAAAAAACTCGGCGATTTGGAGGCATTGAAACATCAAATCGAGCAGGACAAAATTGAAATCCAAAAACGATTGGAATCCGGACGCCGGACTTTGGACAGTCCTGCGTCAAAAATCCAACGTCCAATATCCGACGTCGCAGTAGTTATTTTGAATTACAATACCCGCCGCCACCTGGAGCAATTTCTCCCCTCAGTCGTCGCCAACAGTCCCGGCGCCCGCATCATCGTCGCCGACAACGGCTCGCCCGATGATTCGGTGGCATTTCTCCGGCAGCATTATCCGCAGGTGGAAGTCATTGATTTACAGCAAAATTACGGCTTCGCACAAGGCTACAACGAGGCGTTGAGACAAGTAAAATCCGACATTTACGTCATCCTCAATTCCGATGTGGAGGTGACGCCGGGCTGGATGGAACCTGTGTTGAAAGCCATGCACGACGACCCGGCCATCGCTATCGCCCAGCCAAAAATCCTGGCGTGGCAGGAAAAAAACAAGTTTGAATATGCCGGAGCAGCGGGCGGCTGGATTGATTCATTGGGTTACCCCTTTTGCCGGGGGCGCATTTTCAGCAAACGCGAAGAAGACCGGGGGCAATACGACGCGCCGCAGGAGTGTTTTTGGGCGGCGGGTGCGGCGTTTTTTATTCGCGCCGACTTGTACCACACGTTTGGCGGCTTCGATGGCGATTATTTTGCCCATAATGAAGAAATTGACCTTTGCTGGCGGCTCAAACGGGCCGGCTATTCCGTGTGGTGCGTCCCGCAATCGGTCGTGTATCACCTTGGCGGTGGCACTTTGGAGTACGAAAACCCGCGAAAAGTCTTCCTCAATTTTCGCAACAGCCTTTATTCCCTGCTGAAAAATGTGCCCGTCAGAAAATTGCTTTGGCTCATCCCGGCTCGCTTTCTGCTCGACGGTTTGGCCGGTGTACGATTTGCCGCCAAAGGTCAGTTTCGTGCAATTTGGGCGATTGTGCGCGCGCATTTTTCGTTTTATGGCAATTTCCGAAAAACGCTTCGCAAACGTTTTGCTGTTGCGGAAATCATTGATAAACAAAAGTTTAAACCCCAAAACCGCTCCGGCATTTATCCCGGCAGCATCATTGCGGCGCACTACTTGAGGCGAATAAAGGAGTTTTCAAAACTGTAAAAAAGTATGGCGGAATTGGAGTTCCGCCGAAACGCGAAGGCGGAATTCCAGTTCCGCCATACCTACATGACCTACGAACTTATCTACGAAGACGACGCCCTCCTTGTTGTCAACAAACCCGCCGGGATGCTGACCATCCCCGACCGTTTTGGCAATAAAGACAGTCTGCAAGGGGCGCTCGAACGCAAATACGGCAAGGTGTTCGTCGTGCATCGGCTCGACCGCGAGACGAGCGGCGTCATTTGTTTTGCCCGCACAGAAGCCGCGCACCGGCATCTTTCCATCCAGTTCGAGCATCACACGACGGACAAATTTTACCTCGCGCTGCTCGACGGCGCCCTGCACCACGACGAAGGCGAAATTGACAAGCCTATCGGCGAACACCCGACGGTTTCAGGGAAAATGACCGTGACCAATTCGGGCAAACCCTCGCTCACTTTTTACCGCGCATTGGAGCGTTTCAAACGTTTCACGCTGGTCGAAGCGCTCATCAAAACAGGCCGGATGCACCAGATTCGGGTGCATTTTCAAAGCATCGGTTACCCGCTTGCGGTGGATGCCCTGTACGGTCGGCGCACGGCATTTTATTTGTCGGAAATAAAGGGGAAATCTTATAAATCAGGCAAATACACCGAAGAAGAACGCCCCATGATGGAACGAACTTCGCTCCATTCTTCGCGTTTGCGGCTCGACCACCCCGTCACGGGCGAGCGCATGGAGTTCAAGGCGGAACTGCCGAAAGACTTCGCTGCCGTGCTGAATCAGTTGAGAAAATGGGGCGGCTGAATGTTCAAATTCCGCTGCGCAAATTGACCCGCAATCCGTTGGCTTCGGGGTTTTCAAACATCACCAGCCGCGACTCTAAAACCGCGCGGTCGCGATCGTCGAGGCACTTGATGTCGGCTTTCAAAATCTGGTCGAGTTCTCTCAAAATCAATTCTTTCGACTGCCAGTAAACTACATTTTTCCCGATAATATCTTCCAAAACGGCTTCTTTGAACGCGCGTAATTCGGGCTGAAAAAGCGGGCCGGTTTGCATCGCTTTGTCAATCTGGCGGAACATTTTCAGGTGAACGCCCGTCCCGAGTTGGCTGGCGGCTTCGTAATCGGCGTACTGAAATTTCCAGGCCGGAAAAAATGACTCGATGCTGTCGGCAGAAAAAGCCAGCAGGCAAGTTTCGATAAAGGCATTATCCTGCAAACCACTTGTTTTCAAGACGATAGGTTGAAAATATTGATAATCGGCGAACAAGTGAAGCTGCGTTCCTTCGGCTACTTTTTGCAAAATAAAGCCCGGCAATAACGTTCGCAACCACAAAAAATCGGGTTGAGCGTTGGCTTCGTTCGGGTCGGCACGGCGGGCCAGCATGTGCATAAATGTGTCGCGCAATGCGACCGATTCTCGATAGTGAGCTGCAAAATCCGCCTCTGTGCCTTGAGGTTCGGAAGCCATAAATTGGAAATACCGCGCCGTGAGATTTTTCCCGAAATAACATTTCAGGCGTTTGTCGAGGAGCCATTTTTCAAAATCGCCGGAAGCAGGTTTGGCGTAAAGCGTGTAAAGCCAACCTTGTTCTTTGTTCGCTGTTTCGACCTTGAGCCAGGGCGCCGACAAGAGTGTGTCGCCAAGCAGCCACGGCGTTTCAAAGGTGCTCACCTCATCGAGGTGAATCACTTTTTCGCCTCTTTCAAGCATACGAATTTCCCGGCTCTTCTCGCCGGGCTCTTCCCGCAGGGCGTGTTCATAGGTGACAACCAACTGATTTTCAGGGCTTTCATTTTTACAGAAAACAAAAATAAAGGGAAGTAAAAAGAGCAAATACCGCATTTGAACTAAGTTTACGCACAAATCTACACAACGACCGAAAACTGCCCGTCGCATGAAAGTCCGCTGTTTTTTACCTGTTTTTCTATTCCTGTTTTCCTTTTTGCCGCACGCATTTTCTCAAATTTCCGACGATTTTTCCGACGGCGATTTTAGCCAAAATCCTGCCTGGCAGGGCGATGTGGCGAATTTTATCGTCAATGCCGGCGGCGAACTTCAACTGAACGCGCCCGCTGCGGGCGCCTCCCAACTTGTCGTGCAAGGCAACATCCCCGACAGCGCGATTTGGAACCTTCGCTTCGAACTCGGATTCGCCCCTTCTAACCAGAATTTGCTGCGAATTTACGTGCTCGCCGACCAGACTGATTTGACAACGGCGAACGGTTATTTTCTCGAAATTGGCGAGACGGGCAGTCAGGATGCGCTTCGGTTTTTTCGCCAGGATGCCGGCGCAAAATCTTTACTCGCGACTGGCCAGCCTGCACTTGTGGCGAGCAACCCGGACATCCAGTTGCGCATAAAACGCACGATTACAGGCGATTGGGAAATTTCAGCGGCGCCAGTCGGTTCTGCCCTGCAGTTGCAGTTCAGCATTACGGACGCAACCTATGGAGGCGGAACGAATCGTTTTGTGGGTTTTCAATGCATTTATACGACTTCCAACGTCGGCAAATTTTACTTCGACGACCTCTCTATTTTGCCCGATGTGCCCGACACGCAGCCGCCTGTTTTGCTGGCTGCCAACGCCGACGACGCGACGACGGTTAAAGCCGTTTTTGACGAAAATCTTGACTCGCTTTCGGCAGTAAATGTGGCGAATTACAGCATCAACAATGGCGTGGGACAACCTGTCTCTGCAACACTTTTGGGTGACAAACGAAGCCTCCAACTTACCCTTTCAACGCCTTTAGCGACAGGCAATTACACCCTTCAAACTTCCGGTGTGAAAGATATTTTGGGAAATGAAAGTTTGACGCAAACGGCTGATTTTCAATTTGTAAAAATAGAGCCTGCAGCCGAGTTCGACATTTTAATCACGGAAATCATGGCCGACCCTTCGCCTGCTGCCGGGCTGCCGGAAGTGGAATGGCTCGAACTGCTGAACCGCTCTCAGAAAATCATAGACCTCGCCACTTTGCGGGTACAGGACGCAACGGGGTCGCCGGTAATATTGCCGACCTCTTTGCTGATGCCAGGGGAGTATGTCGTCATTACCGCAACTGCCAATGCCGCCATTTTGCAAACAGCCACCAATGGCGCCGTTCTTGGCGCACCAATAGGCGTAACCGCGCTGAACAATGACAGCGATGTACTGACAATCAGCGACTTAAATGGAAATGTGATTGACCGCGTCGCCTACTCGGTCGAGTGGCACACGGATGCGAACAAGGACGATGGCGGATGGTCGCTCGAACGCATCAACCCGGATTTGCCGTGTTTGGGGCGGGTAAACTGGCAGTCCTGCCCTACCCCACCGGGAGGCACGCCGGGCGCGCAGAACGCTTCTTTTCAAAATGTGCCTGACAACGAGGCGCCGCGCCTGTTTGCAGCATTTCCTGAATCGCCCACTTCCGTTTTGCTCACTTTTTCAGAGGGCTTAGATAAAAATGTGGCGCAAAATCCTGCGGCCTACACCTTTTCACCGCCGCGAAACGTGGCGCTGGCGGAGCAAGTGCCCGACGAGCGCGCCCAAGTCCGGATTACGCTCCTCGAGCCTTTGCAAGTTTCCGTTTTATACGCCATCACGGCCAAAGCGACTGTGACTGATTGCAGCGGAAACGCCGTGCCCGGCACGGATACGGTCTTTGTTGGCCTGACTGAAAAACCTGATTTTCAGGATATTGTCATAAATGAAGTGATGTTCAATCCTGCGTCGGGCAATGGCCGTTACATCGAGTTTTACAATCGCAGCCAGAAAATTTTCAACTGGTCGGAGTTTTTCATCGCCGACTTCTCGGACGGCGCGGACGTAGAAAAAATCAATTTGAACAGGCTGTTTTTACCGGGCGCGTATCATGTTTTCACCGAAAACCCGAACAATATCCGCAGCACCTTCGCCAACATTCATCCTGAAAATGTTTTGGAAAATAATTTGCCTTCTCTGACCGACGACGAGGGGAATGTCACGCTTTACTGGTCGAAAGATGGCGAAACAGTCGTGCTGGATTCGCTCGATTACACGGAAGACTGGCACAATGCGCTTTTCACTGGCAGCGAACGGGAAGGGGTCGCGCTGGAACGCATTTCGCCCGATGACCTTACAAACCTTGCTTCCAACTGGACCTCGGCTTCTCCGGTTGTGACGGGCGCGCCCGGTACGCCGACGCTGCCGAACTCTCAAAACCTCCCGGCGCCAGATGGAAGCGACTTGATTCAACTTTTGAGAGAACGACTTTCGCCCGACGACGATGGGTTCGAAGACTTTTTACCCATCGCTTACACATTGCCCGGAACAGGTTTTTTTGCCAGTATGACCATTTTTGATGCGGAAGGTTTGCCGGTCAAAAGGCTTGTCCGTCAGGAACTTATCGGCTCTGAAGGTTCGCTGCGCTGGGATGGCGACCTCGACGACGGCAGCCGCGCCAAACCGGGGATTTATGTCCTTTTTCTTGAACTGTTCGCGCCTTCCGGCGACACTGAGCGTGTGAAAAAAGCAGTGGCAGTAGTCGGAAGATTTTGAGGTTTTCACCGACGGATTTTTCTGAAAATGAGATATTTGCACTCCATCAAAAATGTTAATCCACCATGAATTTCAAACCGACTCTCTGCCTTTATCTGCTTTTTTGTCTGCCATTTTGGGGCATTGCTCAAAATCAACCCAATGCTACTACCCCGCCCTCGAAAGGTCGCGTGATCAATTTTTCCGAATCCGGTACGACGGACGCCGACCGCGTCGTGCTCAATGTTCTCATTCGCGATGAAGAAATGGGCGAGCCCGTTCTGGGTGCTACGGCCCTGCTTCAGCGGCAACAGCCGGAACAGGTACACGGAAAAATCACACAGTGGGACGGGCGCTGCAAGTTCAAAGTTGCGCCCGGCATCTACAATTTTCGGGTTCAATTGACGGGTTTGATAACGTTCGAACAACAAAATATCGAACTCGTCGCCGGAAAACAATATGACATGGAAATCGAGATGGCGCGGCTGAGCCAACCCGTGCCAAGCGCGAAACAACAGGCGGGAAAGAATTGATTTTGAATACTTTAAAAAGTAAAATGCCCCGCTTCGAATATTTCAAAGCGGGGCATTTTTCAAAATCCTTCCAACTCACAGCCAGCCCAAAAACGGCTCTTCCAGAATCTTTTTCAAATCCACGAGAAAACGTGCCGCATCGGCGCCATTGATGACACGGTGATCCCAGCCGATGGTCAAGGGCATCATCAGGCGCGGCTCGAAAGCCGAACCGTTCCAATGGGCTTCCATCGTAGCCGCCGTAACGCTGAGGATGGCAACTTGTGGCCAGTTGACAATCGAAAGCATGTTCGTGCCACCGATGCCGCCGATATTCGAGATGGTAAATGTGCCGCCGTCGAGGTCGTCGGGTTTGTTTTTCCCTTCGCGGGTGCGGGTGCTGATTTCTGTCAAATCAACGGAGATTTCCGTGAGTGACTTTTGATCGCAGTTGCGGATGACGGGCACGAGCAAGCCGCGCGGCGTATCTACTGCGATGCCGATGTTGAAATATTTTTTGTAAATAACTTCGTTTGTGGCGTCGTCGAGGCTGGCGTTGAACTGCGGGAATTTGCGCAGCACCGAGCATACGGCTTTGGTCAGAATGGCCGTCGTCGTGAGGTTGCCGCCCGCCGCTTTCACGGTGTCTTTGTGTTGTTGGCGGAGTTGTTCGAGGCGGGTAATGTCTGCCTTTTCCGAAATCCACGCGTGCGGAATCGTGTTGAAGGCGTAGTGCATATTTTCTGCCGTCAGCACGCCGATGCGGGAAAGCGGTTGGCGTTCGACAGCGCCAAATTTTTCAAATTTGGGAAGTGGTTTGCGCGCGAGTCCGCCGCCAGTTCCAACAGCGCTTCCGCCGCCGGTGTCAATTTTCTTTTTAACAAAATCAACCACGTCTTTGTAGGAAATACGGCTGGCGCCTTCTGCAGGGCGCACATCGGAAAGGTTGATTCCCAATTCTTTGGCGCGTTTTCGGGCAAGCGGAGACGCTCGAAAACCCTCCGCGGAAGTGTCACTGCCAGTGGCAGGAGCGGGCGCAGGCGGCGGTACAGGAGCCGGTGGAGTCGCAGCCGCAGGAGGTGGCGGAGCAGGTGTGGCAGGCTGGGTAGAAGCGGCAGGGGCAGACGGAGCCGGAATAGATGCGCCGTCGGTTTGCATTTTCAAAACAAGCGTGCCTTCTGTCACGTCGTCGCCTTTTTTGACAAGTATTTCTTCAACGACGCCGTCAGCATCTACCGGCATTTCTGCGTCCACCTTGTCGGTACCGACGATGAGGACAATTTGTTCTTTTGTCACTTTGTCGCCCGGCTTCACAAGAATATCGAGGACCTTGCCGGTCACGCCGTCGCCGAGGGAAGGAAGTTTGAATTCGTAGGCCATTTTTCTCTTATCAGTTGCAGTTGGAGGGCAAAGATGAAGCAAGTTTGCGGGAAAAAAGATGTTCCAACCGCAAAAATTGATGTCCGGTTTAACCGCCCCGGCACTTTCGTTTCAAGACTGTCCAATTCCGCTTATTTTTACCCGTCCGATTTTGCAAAATCAAAAACGATGAATTTTTTCCTGCACCTGCTCGCTACACTGGCTGTTTTTCTACTGATGGATGTCGTCTGGCTCAAACTTGTCCTCGACGGCCTGGTGGATTACCCGGCGGTTTATCGCTACGGTAACAAACCTAACTGGGCGCTGGCCGAAATTTATTACCTTGTCATGTCAGTCTGGCTGGCATTTGGCGCTGCGTATAAAAGCATGGTGCACAACGACGCCGCCCCGGCATTTATAGATGGCTGGCGGGCAGGTTTCAGATTCTCAGTGATTTATGCGTCGGTGCACATGGTGTTTTTCCAGCCCTGGCCGCTGGAACTGATCGTGCTCGACATCGCGTGGGTTACTTTTTCGACGGCTGTGGCAGCGGTGGCGAGTTACGCCATCGGCGTTTGGCTGACGACGAGCGGCGGGTCGCAGGTAAGGAAAGTGTGATAGTTTATGATAAATTTCAAAAGCCGCTTTTTTGATGAAACATCTCGCTCATTTTTTACTCACCCTTTCACTGTATGCCGCGCTCGACTTGCTGTGGCTGAATCTTTTTGCCAAAAACTTTATTCAAAAACAAGTCGGTCAGTACCTTGCCGCCCAGCCCGACCTGAAAGCGGGCGCTGTTTTTTACCTGATTTTTACCGCCGGATTGCTTTGGTTTTGTGTGTTGCCCGCTTCGACGCAAGGTCGCGCGGTGCTCAATGGCGCGTTTTTCGGCCTCGTTACCTACGCGACCTACGAACTGGTAAACAAGGCTTTGCTCGACAAATGGCCGTTGCCATTGGTGATAGTTGACATCGCGTGGGGCATTTTTGCAGGAAGCATCGTGAGTTGGGCAAGTTTTAAAATCAGGAGTTGGTTGTTTTAAAAATCTGAAATTCAATATTTTCCATGATGCGACGCTACACTTTGCGTGCCGGAAGTCTCGCCAACATGAAGCTCCGGGAATTCACCTTACCCGACCCGGCGCCCGGCGAAGTGCGTGTGGCGGTAAAATCGGTCGGGCTGAATTTTGCCGACATTTATGCCATTTGGGGGCTTTACGGCGCCACGCCCAAAGGCGAATTCACGCCCGGCCTCGAATACGCGGGAGTGGTGGAGTCGGTTGGCTCCGGCGTCACGCATTTGCACCCCGGCGACCAGGTGATGGGGGTCACGCGCTTCGGCGGCTACACATCGCACCTGAACATTGATGCGCGCTACGTCATTCCTTTGCCGGCAGGTTGGGATTTCAACACAGGCGCGGCTTATCTGGTGCAAACGCTCACGGCATATTACGGCCTGAAGACCCTCGGCGCTTTGGAACCGGGATTCAACGTGTTGATTCACAGTGTGGCAGGCGGCGTGGGTTTGCAGGCGCTGAAAATTGCGAAGGCTTACGATTGCTTCGTCGTGGGCACGGTGGGCAATGATTCAAAAGTTGATTTTGTGAAAAAAGAAGGTTGCGACCGCGTGATTGTTCGGGGCGCCGATTTTGAAAATCAACTGAAAAATGCCCTCGGAGGCCGCGAATTACGGCTCGTGATAGACACGGTGGGCGGGCGTTATTTCAGTATTCCGTTTAAAATGCTGGCGCCGATGGGGCGACTCATCGTCGTCGGCTCGTCGCGCTACACCAGCGTGGGCAATCGCCCCAACGTGTTCCGGCTGCTCTGGTATTTTCTCACGCGCCCGAAAATAGACCCGCAACAACTGCCCGAAACAAACAAAGGCGTGCTGGGTTTCAACCTCATCTGGCTCTACGAACGCGCCGAATTGATGCACCAATTATTGCAGGAAATCAACGGATTACAACTGTCGCCGCCGCACGTGGGCCATGTTTTGCCGTTTGAAAAAATGCACGAGGCGATACGGCTTTTTCAAAGCGGAAAGACGATGGGGAAGGTGGTGCTGACGATTGAATAAATTTCTCCTTAAAAACAACTCAATCTCGCGGCTGTTTCCATCTTTGCAACATGAAAAACACGAATGCACCGGAACCCGACCCCAAGTCGAGCCAGGTAGTCGAACTCTTGCGACAAATCGAGCGGCTCAATTTTATGATTGCCGAACACAGCCAGTCCACTGCCGACGACGCGCTCATCGTGGAGCAATACGAGGTGTTGCGCGCCGATTTTCTGGCCGAACTGAGCGCCGTACTTTCCGACTACGGCATCGAGGCTGATTTGAAAATTTCCGCGTGAGCGTCGCACGAGGTTTGCAGTAAAAATTCTTTCTGAAAAGAAACAAGATGGATCCTAACATTCGAGGGTTTTTGGCCGTTTTTGCCGGGATTGCCACCGGCGTCCTGCTCATTAATATCGGCCAGACGTTTACTCCGTACCAACCGTCAGCCGAGGCGGGTTTCGATAATTTGACCGCCTACACCGACTGGCTCAAAACGCTGCCTGATGCAGCGTTCAGCATTTTACTGGCGATTTATCTGATTGCTTGCCTCGCTGGAGGCTTCGTGACGGGCTGGATTGCGCCGCCGCTGTCGTTTCCGCCGGCATTCGCTACGGGCTTCGTGTTGCTGCTTTACAGCGTGGCGACGGTGCTGGCTTTCCCTAATCCCGTTTGGATGTCGGTCAGCACTTGTATCGGCTGTGTCGCGATGGCATTGCTGGGCGGATGGCTGGGGAGGAGGGTGAAAGGTTGATTCCGGCAAAATTCCGAAGTTCGCGGCAGCGTTCGTTTTAAAACCCACAACCCATGCCCCTGCTTCTCACCACGCACCCATTCCCCGACACGACGTTCGGCCTGTGGCAAATCGCCGAGGAGGAGGCTTTTTTCCGCGAAGAACTGCCCCTTTCGCCCGAAGAAGAAGCCGAAATGTCGCGCCTGAAAAACGACCTGCGCCGCCACGAATGGCTCGCCGGGCGTTGGCTTTTGCACAAACTCACCGGCGCGCCCCAGCGCCTCCCGCTCGCCAAAGACGCTTTTTCCAAGCCTTTTTTTCCTGAAAACCAGCACCTTGCCTGTTCGCTCAGCCATTCGCACGGCACAGTTGGCGCGCTGATTTTGAACGAACAACGAACAACAAACAACAGCCTGCCCCGAAACCTCGGGGAACAACAAGTCACCTGCGGCTGCGACATTCAGGTTTTGGTGGAAAAAATGCCCCGGTTGGCTTCTAAATTTTTGAACCTGGAAGAAGAAGAATTTGTGGCAAGTCATGCAGCGCCAGCGCAATTTGACCTGCTACACGTTTTTTGGACGGCCAAAGAAAGCCTCTACAAAGCCTACGGCCTGAAGGCGCTGGACTTCCGCGCCCACCTGCGCGTGGAGCCGTTTGAATGGAAAGAAAGTCGCGGCGTGGCGCGTGGCTGGGTGGAGAAAGACGATTTTCGCCAGGCCTACCGCCTGCAATTTGAAAAAATCAGCCTGCCTGAATCGGGGGAATTGGTGTGGACGGTTTGTTTGCCGGAGTAATTAGGGGTCATTGAGGGTCATTAAAAGTCATTAAGGTTATTTTTTAATTACGCTCAATGACTTTCAATGACTCTAATGCCCCTTAATGACTCTAATTACTATTAATGCCCCTTAATGACCCTCGCTTTTATCGTCGAAGGCGACACACCCAAGTCTTTATCCGATTGAACATGAGGGAATTGGCAGCGCAAACCGATTTTGATAATTGCCAAATGATGAATCGCATGATCGTACACGAACATCAGTTCGCGGCCTACGGTGCTGGGGTAGCAGGGGCGAGCTGCGCCGCCAAACTCGGCCCTGACTTCCACATTTTCAGCAAGATTCAGCGACGGCAGCGCCTCGGCAAAGGTTTCAAACGCCGACAAAGCGATGCCGGGATTGTCTTCATAAAGCAAGTTCCGCTCACGAGCGGCATAGTCAATCATACCAGTGGAAATCCCGTTTTCGAGGCACTGGAAAAACTCGAGGATGTGGCGGAAATGTTGCCCCAGCGTACTGCCTTCAAATTCAGGCAGCGGGCGGCGATATTCGTGGGGTTCCAGCTGTTCGAGGACGTGGTTGATTTGTTGGACGACGGCCAAAATGGCGCTGTTTACATGCATCGGTGCGGTAAGCGAATTAGGTGTTGCGAATTGTTTTCTCAAAAATAGAAGCTCCTGCGGCTGTAAAAATAGATACGATTTTTTGCTTTCACCGGATTCGTCGGATTTTTGCGCGCCAACGTCCGCCTGACGACTACTCACACCTTTCTCCACGCGCCTTTACTTATGCTGCCTCCTCCTTTCGAACACCAAATGCAAGAACTCCTCGGTCGAGCAGAATACGCCGCTTTTCTCGCAGCCTTGCAAGAAAAGCCGCCCGTGAGTATCCGGCTCAATTTCTTTAAGACAGCAGACGGCAAAAATTTAGGCACGCCGTCCGCCATCCCCTGGCACCCTCAAGGTTTTTATCTCATGGAACGTCCGGTTTTCACCCTCGATCCGGCTTTCCACGCGGGCGCTTATTACGTGCAGGAAGCGTCTTCCATGTTTCTGTACGAAGCCCTGAAGCAGTCGGTTGATTTTTCCAAACCGCTGAAAGTGCTGGACTTGTGTGCTGCGCCGGGCGGGAAAAGTACACTTGTGGCGGACATGCTTAATCCTGAAAGTTTACTCGTCGCCAATGAAGTCATCCGCTCGCGCGTGGGCGTTTTGAGAGAAAATCTGGAAAAATGGGGCGCGCCGAACATCGCCGTCACCAGCGCGGAAGCGGAAGATTTTGCGGCGCTCGAAGGTTTTTTCGACGTGATTGTGACCGACGCGCCGTGCAGCGGCGAAGGGCTTTTCCGAAAAGACCCCGACGCCGTGCGCGAGTGGTCGCTCGGCAACGTGGAATTGTGTTCGGCACGACAAAAAAAGATTCTGGCAAATGTGGTGGAGGCGCTCAAGCCGGGCGGAATTCTGGCGTACAGCACCTGCACTTACAACCGCTCGGAGAATGAAGACAACACCGCATGGCTGACACAAAACTTTGACCTTGAACTGCTTAAACTAAAAACTCCCGCCGAATGGGGTATCGCGGAGACGGAGGGCGGCTATCGTTTTTTCCCGCACAAGGTGAAAGGTGAAGGTTTTTTCATTTCGGTTTTTCGGAAAAAAGAAGGCATTTTGAAAAAGCAAAATGTGCCGCCGGGTTTCAGAAACATAAAGCCGTTGGCCAAAAATCTGGTACCGGAATTGGCTCGCTGGTTGAACGGCAACTTGGAACTTCGCTTTTTCCAGACGCCTTCCGGCGAGGTGCTGGCGCTTCCTGCCGCGCTGGAAAATGATTATCTTTTTTTAGATAAATTTTTGAAAAACAAATGGTTCGGTACGGCGATTGGCGAGTTTAAAGGCAAAGATTTTGTGCCGAGTCATGCCCTCGCTTTAAGTCGCCTCATCTCCCCTGCCCTGCCTGCACTCGAATTGGAGCGTGAGCAGGCGCTGCGTTTTTTGAAAAAAGAAACCTTCGATGTGCCGCCGGATGTGCCGCGCGGCTGGGTGCTCGCCCGCTTTGCAGGACTCAACCTCGGCTGGATGAAAGTGTTGCCAGGCCGCATGAATAATTACTTGCCGCCCGAACGTCGGATTCGGATGGATATAAGAAGTGACACTTTTTGAAAAAGTGTCACTTCTCGAACGCGATTTTACAAGCGAATAATTTTGCCCGATTGCGACGTCTCCCCCGCATTCACGCGCCACACATAAACGCCAGAGACGGGGAGAACAGCGGCAGGAATTTCGAGCAAACGGCTCCCGCTTTCGAGTAAAATTTGTTTTTGAAAAATGATTTTTCCTGAAAAATCCGCCACTTCGAGGCGGACAATTTCAGGTTGCACAAGTCGAATCGGAACGCTAACACCGGCAGTTGTCGGGTTAGGCTGTGGCTGAAAAATGACGGTTCCACTTCGACTTTCGTCTTTTTCAAAAATGAGTTGCAGGGGCCGGATTGCCGCCCCCGATGTGTAAATCTCGGCAGCCAGGCGCTCGGTTTTTAGCTGCAACACTTCTTTCAATTCCGCCGTTTGCAAGGCTTTTACACGCAGATTCAACACATTTTCTTCGGGAAAAATGGGTTCAGGCTCGGGATTGAACCAACTGAAATTCAGGACGCCGGGCTGAGGCCGGGCAAAAGAATTTTCATCCAATCCCGGCAAATTGCCAGGGCGAACTGCCTCAATTTCAATGATTCCCGGGTGGAATTGCAATGCAAACTGAAGCCCCAGCCAATCGCCCGGCTCCGTTATTTGCAGGGAAAAATCATAAAATTCACCAGCCTGAAGCAACAAATCCGGCAGCCGAAGCGAGACAGCTTGTCCACGGGAATCCGTTTCATTTGCGTCGAATGATGCGACGGCAGAAGCATTGACGTCGCCGGTTTTTAAAGCATCGAAGGGAATTTCGGGGGGATAGTTCCAGAGCGGTGTCGTGATAAACGAATATTCCGGCGGGCAAAAAGTCGCAAATGGATTGGGTTGAAAATCGCAGCCGGCAGGAAAAAAACGCCAGGAGTCAACCTGCGGAAATTTATTGTAAATGCCGAGTATCAGTTTTCGGATTTCGACAACATCGAACGTAGTGACCGAATTGCTCTTGTTGACGTCAGCGGCGAACCATTTCCAGGGTGCATCGAAAGGCTGCAGGCCGAGTATATGCCTGGAAATCAGCAACAAATCAAAGGTGCTTACCCCGTTGAGCGGGTTCGTGTCGCATTCCGCGACGAGCGCGAAGGAATTAGCCGGAGGTAAAAAATTCAGCGCGCCACAGCCGCCGGACTGAGACGGCAGCGGGTGTACGATGAGTTTTTGCGCCGTATCCACCCACAGCATTTTGAATTCGACCGGTATCACGAGGTCGCCATTCCAGAAGGTGCGCGCACACAGGAGTGGCGGTTTTTCACAAAAACCATCCTCGTCGTTCACGGACAGGTATATCGTACAATGTCCAGCGTTGTTGAGGCGGTCTTTCGCCCACAATTCAACCTGTTGAGAATCAAGTTCCTCACAGTCATAAGTCAGCGCCGTGACTATTTGGCCCATAGAATCCAGCGGGAAACCCGTAGTTCCGTCAGATTTACGCATGGAAAATTCTAATTGGGAAAAAGGCGTGACATTGTCTTCTGCGTCCGGCAAAATATCATTCCAGGACAAAGTCGCCGTGCTGCTGGTATCGAGTGAAATGCTCCAGTTGGGAGGGCATTCGAGCGTTGGCGCCTGACAATCCTTCAGCAGGAAACTGTGTTCGCAATATTTGACCACTCCATCCTGCTCTATACGCCAGATGAGATGATGACGGCCTTCCGGAAGGCGGGGAGAAAGGAAGGCTGAACCGCTTTGCCAACAAAGGTGCGCAATCAGAGTGTCCCATGAAGTGCTGATATTCAGGGCAAACTGATATTTGAGCGAGTCCGGCACCGGGCGTTTGTCAAACTCGACCGGGTCTCCGCCAGTGTAGCCGGGATTGAACGCGTTGTCGGCGTACATGATGCCGGCAGGAGGAAAATTGAGGCTCGACACGGCGCTTTCGCGCAAGTTGTCGTTGTTGAGATCGAGCAAAAGCGTGTAGGAAATATTGACGTTCCCGCCACCTGCACAAGGCAGAATTTTTATTCTGAAATCAACGGCTCCTTCATATAAATCTGCCGTCGAAATTGCCTTGCTCCAGGTGTAAGGCGCATCTTTCCAAAGCAGCGAATCGTTGCCTGAAATATCGCAAATAATGGGGCTACCCTGCGGGCAACCCAACAAAACCGGGCACTGCGCGCGCGCGCCTGCGACCGGCAGGACGGCAAGCAAACAAACGAACAAGTTTCTCATGAGATAGTATGCTTGGCATGACACTAAAATTGTGTTCGATTATTGCATTCAGAATTGTCAACCCGGATTAAAGGAAGTTTTGAGAGATGAAAAACAGCGAGTGATTTTTCGGGCTCGAAAATACGTTTTTAACTAAAAAACGCAGATTAAAAGTAGTTTTGGAAAACAAAAATCCGGCCGGCGAATGCCGTACCGGATTCTTTGAATATCCTGAATTGTGTAAAAAGCACGCAGATTTTATTTACCCATCACCTTTTTCATCGTGGCGCCAATCTGGGCGGGCGAGGCTACCACGGTGATACCGTTTTCTTCCATAATGCGCATTTTGGCCGCCGCCGTGTCGTCTGCTCCGCCGACGATAGCGCCCGCGTGACCCATCTTACGGCCTTTGGGCGCCGTTTGCCCGGCGATGAAACCGACAACCGGTTTTTTGTTTCCATTGGCGCGAATCCAGCGTGCCGCTTCTGCTTCGAGGCCGCCGCCAATTTCGCCAATCATCACAATGCCTTCTGTTTCAGGGTCATTCATGAAAAGTTCGATGGCTTCGCGGGTAGTGGTGCCGATAATCGGGTCGCCTCCGATACCAATCGCAGTCGTGATACCGAGACCGGCTTTGGCAATTTGGTCGGCGGCTTCGTAGGTCAAAGTTCCTGATTTGGATACGAGACCAATAGGGCCGCGTTTGAACACGAAACCCGGCATAATGCCGACTTTGGCTTCGTCAGGGGTGATGATACCCGGGCAGTTGGGGCCGATGAGGCGCACGCCTTTATCCGAAATGTAGGCTTTGGCACGCACCATGTCCTGCACAGGAATGCCTTCGGTGATAGCGACGATGACTTTGATACCGGAAGCCGCCGCTTCGATGATAGCATCGGCAGCGAAAGCGGGTGGCACGAAAATAATGGAGGTGTCGGCGCCGGCTTTTTTCACGGCATCTTCGACGGTGTTGAACACCGGACGGTCGAGGTGTACCTGGCCGCCTTTTCCGGGGGTGACGCCGCCTACGACGTTGGTTCCGTAGGCGATCATTTGTTCTGCGTGAAAGGTTCCTTCTTTTCCAGTGAAGCCCTGGACGATGATACGGGAGTTTTTATTGACTAAAACAGACATCTGAAATGGAATGCTTTATGAAAAGGAATTAGTTGGTTCGGCTTGAAATGAGCATTAAAGTGACGGGGTGACTATGCGCCACCCCGTCACTTTTAAGCGGTTATTTTGTTGGTTGTTGGATGATATAAACATCTTCGTCGCGTCGCTTCATGTAGTAGTGTTCGCGGGCGAATTTTTCTTTGGTCAATTCAAAATCCTCGGCTTCTTCGCGGGCTTCTTTTATTTTTTCCTGGTAAAAAGCTTTGTCGGCTTCCAGCCGTTGCTGGGCGCGGTACAACCGGAATTGAGTCCACACGCTGTGCCGGTCGAGAAAAACCATGAGGAAGAAAAAAATGACCAGCGTGAGGTAATACCGGTTTTGCAGGGGGGCCGGAAGATTTTGCCAGAGGGTTTGCCAGGGATTGGTCGGAAGCGCCATATTCATTCAGTTGCGTGAACAATGCGGTTTTGGAATGCCCAAAAGTAGATTGTTTTAAGCAATTGGGCAGCAAAACTTTTTTACGCCCTCGCGGCGTTGGTCATCCTGTCCACTGCTGCCGATAATCGGCCGAAGATTTCTTCGATGCTTCCTATCCCATTGATGCTGTGACTCTTGCCCGTTCCGGCATAGTAGTCGAACACTGGCGATGTCTCGTTTTTGTAAACAGTTATCCGGTTTCGGATGATGGCTTCGTCCGAATCATCGGCACGACCGGAAGAGGCGCTGCGCAGTTTGATGCGGTTGACGATTTCTTCGTCGTTTACTTGAAGTGCGACCAACGCAGTCACGGTTGTGCCTTTTTCGGAGAGCAAAGCATCGAGCGCCTGCGCCTGTGCGATCGTGCGCGGAAAACCGTCGAAGATGAACCCTTTGGCTTCCGGGTGCGCCTCCACTTTATTGCGAAGCATGCCGATCGTCACCGAGTCGGGTACGAGTTCGCCCCTGTCTATGTAAGCTTTAGCCTGCTGACCAAGTGGCGTATTGTACCCCATTTCGTAACGAAATAAGTCGCCGGTGCTGATGTGGATGAGTCCGTATTTCGCAATCAGTTTTTGGGCTTGTGTGCCTTTGCCAGAGCCGGGCGGGCCGAAGAGTATCAGGTTAATCATAGTCTGTTCGAGAATGGCCGGGGGCTGTAAATATGATGTTGATTGTCCAATTTTTCGATTATCAAGGCTTCGCAAGGGTTCTTCCGAACCCATTAAAAAAAGGGGGATAGTTCTTTTCGGTGAAAAAAGTCGGGCGAAGAAAAAAAGTCCGGCAAAATTAGAAAGCGTCCGCTCTTTCAAGCCAATTTTTAAACCGGTTTTTAAAAACAACTATTCATAAGGCGAAAAATGAATTTTTCACAATCATGTTCTGCGAAATTCTTTTTTGAATAATAAAATGCGGCGCATCAATATAGCCGACAGGTATATTTGAAGAAAAGTGGCATACCTGACTTTAAAAGTCCCGGAACTTGTACCGTTCGCCGTACTCCTGAATCCAGGCCAGCAAACGCTGCACGTCGGAGGCGTGGAATAATTCAGTACCCGGATTCATCGTCGCTGCCGTACCGCATGCCACGCCGATTTGAGCCATTTCGAGAGATGATTTACCCTCGCCCAGCGCCCACACCATGCCCGCTACCATGCTGTCGCCGGCGCCGACTGTACTGCGTTTTTTCGCTGATGGCGCCGGGATGTGCTCGAATCCGTCACGTGTCACGAGCAGTGCTCCTTGCGGACCAAGCGACACGACCACGACCTCGCACTTGCCTTGCCGAATGATTTCGAGTGCCGCGTCGTCCACCTGGTTCATTTCGAGTTTTTCGACGCCCACCAGCGCGCTCAACTCTCCCAGATTGGGCTTGAGCAGATACAAACCTTCGTCAGCGGCAGCTTGCAAAGCAGCGCCGGAGGTATCGAGGATGAAGCGGGCATTGATTTTTTTGGCAAAAGCCGCCACCTTCTCGTAGTAGGTTTCCGGCAAGCCCGGCGGCAAACTTCCACTGGCGACCAAGTAGTCAGGGTTGAGTTGCGCAACGATGCTCAGCAAGGTATCAGCCTGTTTTTCAGGGAGTTCTGTCCCCGGCATGGTAAACCGATATTGAAGGTTGGTGGAGATTTCCGTCATCGAAAAATTTTCACGTGTTTCGCCGGAAATGGTGTGGACGCGGATTTCGACACCTGCGTCCTGCAAAATGGATTGCAACTGGAGTCCTGTAGAGCCACCGGACGGAAATACCGCCACACTTTGGCCGCCGAGTTTGCGGATGCCTTTCGACACATTAATGCCGCCGCCGCCGGCATCGAGTTGGATCGGCGCGCAGCGAAGTTTTTGTTCGGGCACAAGACGCTCGACGCTGCTGCTTTTATCGAGTGCCGGATTGAGGGTCAAGGTGACTATTTTCACGAATCAAATATTTTTTTCAAAAACCTGAAAAGACAGCATTTGTTTTGCCACTCGCAATGATACTCAAACTCGACGAAACGAACCTGAAAGAAGCCGCTCACTGGCTGGCTGAACAAGACGACGCACTCGCACATGTTTTGGAAAAATACAGCTACCCGCCTCTGTGGGCGCGCGAACCGGGATTTTCCACGCTCGTGCACATCATTTTGGAGCAGCAGGTATCGCTGGCGTCGGCCAACGCTGCCTTTCAACGCCTGAAAGAAAAACTCGGAGCCGTCGAGCCCGATACTTTTCTCAATCTCGACGACGCTACTTTGCGCGATATCGGTTTTAGCCGCCAAAAAACGACTTACACCCGCTCACTCGCCGAGGCCGTATTGGCACAAACGCTTGATATTGAAAAACTTCCAACACTGGCAGACAACGACGTGCGGGCCGAAATGAAACGCCTGAAAGGCATCGGCGACTGGACGGCTGATATTTATCTTTCCGAGTGTTTGCTCCGCCCCGACATTCTGCCCAAAGGCGATATTGCGATGCAGGAGGCTTTCAAGGTGTTGAAAAACCTGCCTAAACGCCCTGTACACGAAGATTTTGAAAATCTTACGCAACATTGGCGTCCCTGGCGGAGTGTGGGTACGCGGATGTTGTGGCATTTTTACCTTTGCGAGCGAAACAGGGTTTAACACCTTTTTGTCATGTCCGACTATTTCAAAAACAAACGTGTGTGGCTCACCGGCGCCTCTTCAGGAATCGGCGAGGCGCTGGCCTATGCTTTTGCCGAAGCCGGCGCGCATCTCATTATTTCAGCCCGAAATGAACAGGAACTCAACCGTGTTGCCGGAGCATGCACCAATCTCGGCGCCGCTTCCGTGCTGGTACAGCCGCTCGATTTGGCACAACACGATACCATTCCCGGCATCGTGGAAAAAGTAATTCGGCAGGTCGGGAAAGTGGATATTTTGCTCAACAACGGCGGCATCTCGCAACGCTCATTGGTCAAAGACACTTCGCTGGAAGTCGTCAAAAACCTGATGAATGTCAATTTCTTTGGCACTGTTGCGCTCACTAAAGCACTGTTGCCCAATATGTTGACACATCAGTTGGGGCATATTGTGACCATCACGAGCCTCACCGGGAAATTCGGCTCGCCCATGCGTTCCGCTTATGCCGCTTCCAAACACGCCCTTCACGGTTTCTTCGACAGTCTCCGCGCAGAACTTGCCAATACACCTATCCGGGTGACTTTGATCTGCCCCGGTTTCGTCCGCACCAATGTCAGCATCAACGCTTTGACGGGCGATGGCACAAAGCAAAACAAGATGGATGATGCAACAGACAAAGGGATGCAGCCAGAAGCGCTGGCACAAAAGATACTTCGCGCCATTGAAAATGGGAAAGAAGAAGTGTATTTTGGAGGAAAAGAAGTGCTCGGCGTTTATATCAAGCGTTTTTTCCCAGCCTACTTTTCACGGCTCATCAAACGGGCGAAAGTCACCTGAAGATTATTTTACCCGTGTAGTTGCCAATATTCTTTTGATACTGTAGCGCCCGCTACCCTTCCCTGCCAGCATCAGGAGGCCGCCGATAATGGCGATATTTTTCATGAACACAATACTCTCCTCTCTCAACTCTGCTTTGGGCGCATTCCAAAAATCATGCAGGATAAATGTCACAGGAACCCAGTACATGAGCAACAAAATAGCTCCAAGCGTAGAGCGGTAGCCAAATAAAACCATTATTCCGCCCGTAAACAGCAAAAAAATTGCGCCATAGAGCAAAAAATCCTGGTTCCATGTTAACCCGTTTTGGGTCATGGCTTGCTTGGTTTTTTCAAAATAAAGAGTAGAATCTATTGCCTCAAAGATGAAAATCGTGGCGAGAAAAATTCTTCCAATCAAGTCAGTGACGTCGCGCATGGTTCGCTGCCGGAATGCTACCGGCCGGTTAGGTTAAAAATTGACTGCAAAAAGCAGGCGAAGGTAGTTCTTTTTGTATTCCTCGCCCATTCTTTCCTTTTTGGCCCTGCCTCCTTCCAATAGTATTTTGCGATAAAAAAAGCCCCCCTCCAACTTTAGGAGAGAGGCCATCCCAAAAACCGATTTTAAAGTATGTGGCTTGTAAAATCGATGTTCAGCGATTCTTCAGCAGTCGGCTCGTGGACTGCTTTTGTTTTTC
>Ga0209172_10001884_pt1 | contig 40779 bp, 46 predicted proteins | sample LarsenN4metaG_FD_184113 | JGI IMG/M metagenome (GOLD analysis project Ga0209172, IMG submission 184113) | Hot spring sediment bacterial and archeal communities from British Columbia, Canada, to study Microbial Dark Matter (Phase II) - Larsen... ... | reverse complement strand
TGCTCCCGACCAGATTTCTGCATCACTGTCCCCTGTGGTCTGTATGTGGCCTGTAAGGCTACGGATTCAAAATACAGATTAAATTCGGGGTTCGCAGTAGCCGATTGCCGCAGAACCGGCATTTCTGTGCATGGCCTAGGATGTGAGGTTCGCATAAGCGACTGAAATCCTCAGATTATGCCTTGCCAGCGGGCTGATCCGCTCTCGCCGGAAATCGCGGCATTTCCCGCGAACGGCCGTTGCAGGTCCCTCCGGCGGATGAGCCGTTCGTATCCGTGCATGCGCCTGGCTTTGCGCGGGCGGGCTACATGCCAGAAAAATTATTTGCATTTGATAATAACGTCCATTAGGACGGTTTGGAGCTTGTTGTGCGGCGCCCGAACCACGCTCGCCGGCAATACAAATCGATCAGACAAGGCTCGGGAGGATGCAGTGCAGGGCAAGATAGCGCTGGAGGAACATTTCGCCATTCCGGATACGCTGCAGGATTCAGCCGGCTTTGTTCCGGACAATTACTGGAAAGAATTGAGCGCGCGGATACTGGACATTCATGGCCAGCGTCTTGATCTGATGGACAAGCATGGCATCGAGATGATGCTGCTGTCCCTGAATGCGCCGGCGGTTCAGGCCATTCCTGATACCAAACGGGCCGGCGAAATTGCCCGGCGGGCAAACGATTTTCTCGCCGAACAGGTCGCCAAGAGACCCGATCGCTTTCAGGGATTGGCGGCGCTACCGATGCAGGATCCCGATCTGGCGACGAGGGAATTGCAGCGTTGCGTCAACGAGCTCGGCTTCAAGGGTGCGCTCGTGAACGGGTTTTCCCAGGTCAACGACCCCAACAGCGCAATCTACTATGATCTGAAGCAATATTGGCCGTTCTGGGGGGAGGTCGAGAAGCTCGATGTGCCCTTCTATCTGCATCCGCGCAATCCGCTGCCCAGCATGGCGCAGATTTACGAGGGACATCCTTGGCTGTTGGGGCCGACCTGGGCCTTCGGTCAGGAGACTGCGGTGCATGCCCTGCGGCTGATGGCCTCCGGTCTTTTTGATACATATCCGCGCCTGGCCATCGTTCTCGGCCATATGGGCGAGGGACTGCCTTACAGCATGTGGCGGGTCGATAACCGCAATGCATGGGTCAAGGTGCCGCCGCGTTATCCGGCCAAGAAGAAGCTTGGCGAGTACTTCCAGACCAATTTCTATCTGACGACGTCCGGCAATTTCCGGACCCAGACGCTCATCGACGCCATCCTGGAAGTGGGCGCAGACCACATCCTGTTTTCGACCGACTGGCCGTTCGAGAATATCGATCACGCGGCGGATTGGTTCGACGCGGCGAGCATCAGCGAAAGCGACCGCCTGAAGATCGGCCGGACGAATACACAAAAGCTGTTCAAGCTGAAGCTTTAGTTCGCTTTGCTGCACTTCGCTTGGCCGCATGCTTCCTGGCGTGCGGCCGTTTCGCCGCCTTGGCTGAAAGAGCTTCCTTGTCCGCGGCCTCGAGATTGAGATAAACCTTCTTCAGCAACTGCTTGAGCTGCTTGACCTCCCCCTCGCTCAGCCCGCCCATCGCCACATCCTCATAATGCAGCGCCAGGGGGGCGATTTGCTCTGTCAGCTCCAGTCCACGCTCCGTCAGGGTAAGGCTTAATGCTCGTCCGTCGAGGCCTGAGCGGCGGCGTACGATCAGATGCTTGCGTTGCATCGCCATCAGAAGGCGCGAGAGCGTCGACAGATCGATGCTAGTGCGCTCCGACAATTCGCCGAGACGATGATCTCCATTGTGCCAGAGTTCGATCATCACGCGCCACATCGGCAGCGTCACATCGTAAGGCTCGATGTCGCGGGAGAACATCAAGCCGATCCGCAGGCCTGCGCGATTGAGCAGGTAGGGCAGAAAATCTTGGAGAACGAGCTTCCGAGACATGGCCAACCCGAGAGGTTGGCTCGGAATAGAGCCGTTATTTGCGATAAGCAAGAAAAATCCTGCCGAGACTTGTGGCTGCATTCACATAAGAGATGCAGCCAGCATAGCATGCTGCAAACGGAAGCGTCATGCCTTAGTGTTGCACTGCACTCAGTTTAGTTGCGAATGGGAATAATATGGAGGTGTGACGGCCGATTCCTCCCACGCTTTTTGAAGATTTTCGACCATTTCTTGCTGCGCTGCAATTAGTATCTCTAAAATACTTGCAAATGCAAATTAATGCTTGGCTCGAGCCGGAAGCGCCGCTACATTGCGGCGGTCCAAGGGAGACATGTCATGGCACTTGCTGCAGCGGCCGATCAGGGCATTGCGATCCCGAGCGTGAGCGAGTTGTTGCAACGAGCGCAGCGCATTGGCGCGATTGCCAGAGAGCGGGCGGTCGAAACCGAAAAAGCGCGCCAGGTTTCTGCCGACCTTGTTGACATGATGCGTGAGGCCGATCTCTTCCGGATCATGCAGCCGCGCGCGTATGGCGGGTTCGAATATGGCTATGACGTCTTCGTGGAGGCTGTGGCAACGGTCGCGAGCGGGGACGGATCGACCGGTTGGGTCTACAGTCTCGGCGCCGTGCATCAATGGCTGATCGCCTGTTATCCCGCGGAAGCGCAGCACGAGGTCTGGGGCAGGAACAGCAACGCGATTGCGGCCGTGTCCTATGCGCCGACCGGCAAGGCCGTGAAGGAAGCCGGAGGCTATCGGCTGACAGGCCGGTGGAGCTTCGGCAGCGGCTGCGACAACGCGCAATGGGGCATCCTGGGAGGGATGATTCCACTGGCCGACGGCGCCAAGCCCGGCTTCTTTCTGGTGCCGCGCGCCCAATTCGAGATCGATGACGACTGGAATCCCATGGGGCTTGCCGGGACTGGCAGCAAGACCATGGTGGTGAAGGATGCTCTTATTCCCGAATATCGCGCTGTTACCTTTGCCGATCTATTGACTGGAAACGGACCCGGAACCGCAGTCAACGCGAATCCGCTTTACAGGCAGCCGATGCTGGCGGTTGTGCCGAACTGCCTGAGCGCCCCCGCGCTAGGTATGGCGCGCGGCGCGCTGGCGACTTTCGTGGAGCAGGTGGGCGGACGGACAACGCGCGGCGCCGTGGCCGGCGGCAATAACCGCATGGCCGAATTCACCACCGTGCAAATGCGGGTGGCCGAGGCGACGGCGAGCATCGACGCCGCCGAACTGATGATCCATCGCGATCTGCGCGAAACGGGTGCGATGGTGGAGCGCAAGGAGCCGGTCGGGGTCGACGTGCGCATGCGCAACCGCCTCACGCATTCCTTCAGCACGCGTCTTCTGGTGCAGGCGGTCGATGCACTGTTCCTGGCCGCTGGCGGTAGCGCGCTGGGATTGCAGCATCCGATTCAACGCTTCTGGCGCGACATTCATGCTGCGAGTTCGCATATCAGCCTGAACTGGGATTCGGTGAGCACCATGTACGGACAATATGTCTTCGGGCTCGAGCCCAAAGGCCAATACTGATCTGAAAACAAGAATTCAAATTTGGCGCCGTCCCTGAGATGGGCTTGCGTCATGCTAGGGAGAGGAAGATGAGATACGTCATCGCAATGATGGCTGCGGCCGTCCTGACGCTGTCGCCTGGCGCGGGTGCGGCGCAGACTTTCACGATGAAATTGTCGTCGCCGACCGTCAACGACGTCACCCAGGAATGGATGAAGGAGTTCAAGGCGGGTGTAGAGGCGAGGTCGAACGGGCGAATCAAGGTCGAAATCTATCCGGCCAACCAGCTTGGCCAGATACCGGCCACCGTCGAAGGCACGGCGCTGGGCACGATTGAAGTCACCGCTCCCGCCTCCGGTTTCCTGGTCGGCTTCGAGCCGCGCTTCCAGACCTTCGATGCGCCGGGCCTGTTTGCCGATATGGCGCATGCTCAGCGGGTGTTTGCCGATCCGGAGGTGAGGGCGCGCCTCGCCACCTTCGGCAACTCGAAGGGCATGGAACCGATTGCCGTCTGGCCGCACGGGCCCCTCATGCTGCTTTCGCATAAGCCGATTAGAAAGGTGGAGGACTTCAAGGGCCAGAAGATCCGCGTGCCGGGGGCGGCTCCCCTTCAGGTCGAGCCGTTCAAGAAGCTGTGGGCCTCCCCGGTCTCGATGCCGCTCGGCGAGGTGCTGTCGGCAATGCAGAACCGCACGATCGACGGCCTTATCGCCAGCGCCACGGTTTTCACCGCCTTCAAGTATTACGACCTCGCCAAGGGTCTGACGGCCCTGCCTGGGTCGTTCCTGATCGTGCCAGCTATGGCCAACAAGGCCTTTCTCAAATCGCTCGGCGGCGAACTCGAAACCATTGTGCGCGAAGAGGCGCTCAAGGCGCAACGCAAGGTCGAGACGTTTGCCATCGAGGACGCGCAGCGCACGGTCGAGATCTGGAAGAAGAATGGCGGCGAGAATATCGTGCTGTCCGGCGAGGAGGCAAAATTCTATCTCGATCAGGTGAAATCCGTCGTTCCTGCTCTCATGCGGGCCAACCCCGCAATGAAGGATGACTATGACGCCTTGAGCGCAGCCGCGAAGCGCTTGGAAAACAAATAGACGGGACCGGGCAGGTTCGCGGTGGTATACTTCCGCGCACCTGCCCGAGGACATGCCGGATCACCGACTGCGATGGGCCGTCACATGACCAGAGTGGAGAAAGTCGCGAACGCTGTCGCGTTCGCCCTCGAGCGCATTCTCGCTGTCGCGCTGATCGCCGGCATTGTTCTCAATTTCATCAACGTCGTCGGTCGCTACCTGAGCGGCTACACGCTGATCGGTGCCGATGAGATAGAAATCTACATTCTGATCTGGATTGCGTTCTTGGGCGCAGCGGTGGTGACTTGGCGCGGGGACCATCTGAGAATGGACGTCCTGCTCAGTAGCTGCCCGGTCCTCGTCCGGCAGATCGCAGCATTTGCTGAAATCTGTGTCATGCTGGTCGTTGCGGTTTTCGTTGCATATCAATCATTTCGCTATGTGGAGAAGATATACGCGTTGGGCGCCGTGAGCGACATTGCGCGCGTGCCGACGTGGTTTCCGCATAGCGCCGTTTTTGTGTGTTTTGCCACTGTTTCGCTGATCATGGTCGTGCGGGCCGTGCAGCATCTGGCCCGGCTGGCCGTGCCGGAGAGCGAACGTCCGGTCGAGCAGGAGGCGCATCGATGAGTTTTGCGTTGGGCGTTGTTCCTTTGGTTCTGCTGGTCGCAGGGTTCCCAATTTTTCTGGTTTTGCTGACGGCAGCTGCCGTGGCGCTCGTATTTCTCATGAATATCCCGCTCGCAGCGCTGCATCAGAATCTGTTCGGCTCGATCAACGCATACGCTCTGCTTGCCATTCCCTATTTCATCTACGCGGGCGAATTGATGGGGCGCGGCAGCGTGGCGCAGCGTCTCGTCGATTTCGTGCAGGGCGGGGTTGGTGCGGTTCGAGGCAGCCTTGGTGTAACGACGGTCGGTACGGCCACGATCTTCGGCGCGATCTCAGGCGTGAGCGCCGCCGCCGTCGCGACTATCGGGAAAGTCATGTATCCGTCCATGGTTCGCGCGGGCTATCCCAAGCCATTTGCCGCCGGGCTGATCACCGCAGTCGGCGCCATCGACATCATCATTCCGCCCAGCATACCGATGATCGTCTACGGTGCGGCGGCGCAGGAATCCGTGCCGCGCCTCTACGCGGCCGGCATTTTGCCCGGTCTTCTGATTGCAGCGCTGATCGCCGGCTATGTCGTGTGGCGTGCCTGGTCCGCAAATTTTGGCGCCGGTGAGGCTTTCAGCCTCAATCGCGTGCTGATCACGACCATGCGCGGCCTTTGGGCCCTGGGTGCGCCGGTGATCATCCTTGGCGGAATTTATGGTGGTGTCTTCTCGCCGACCGAAGCGGCTGCGGTCGCTTGCGTCTATGCAGCCTTTGTGACCCGTTTTGTGTTCCGGGAGTTAACGTGGCGGGACTTGCTCGAGGCTGCGGTCGCCACCGTGCGCTTCACTGCGCAGATCCTCATCATCATTGCCTGCGCCGGCGTTTTCTCCTGGCTGCTGACCATCAACCAGGTGCCGGCCGCGCTGGTGGCCTGGATCCAGCATTTCGAGGTTTCACCCTGGATGTTCCTTCTGTTCGTGAATGTCATCCTGCTGGTGGTTGGCTGCTTCCTCGATCCGCTCTCGGCAATTCTGTTGCTGACTCCGCTGCTGATCCCGGTGGTGAAGGCGCTCGGCATCGACACGGTGCATTTCGGCATTGTCATCATGGTCAATCTGGCGATCGGTCTGTTTCATCCGCCTTTCGGCATCAATATCTTCGTCGCGCAGTCCGTCCTGGGGATCGACCTCAAGGTCATTTATCGGGGCATCCTGCCGTTTGTCGTGCTGTATCTGATCGCGCTTGCGCTGATCACGTATGTTCCGGATATCTCCCTCGTCGGCGTGCGCTACCTGCTGAATTGATCAAATAATGTCGGCCCGCCGGGGAATATCGACGGCGCGCTCCGGGCAGGCCGGCAACGCGGTGCCGGCGCAGTTGCGCCATTGCTGCATTGCACGCTATGGCATGCAGGCAACGCCTTGAGCTTGCCTGTTTGCCCGCAGGGAGGAGCGATGAAGCTGCCATTGGGCGGTGGGTGCCAGTGCGGACTTCTCCGCTATGAGGTCCGCGCCGAACCTATGTCCGTCTACGTCTGTCATTGCACCGAATGCCAGCGGCAGTCAGGCAGCGCATTCGGCATGTCTGTCATTGTGCCGCGTCCTGCCCTGATGTTCGTGTCGGGGGAAACGCGCCGATGGTCGCGCACGACCGAGCGGGGCAATGTGCTGGACGGGGATTTCTGTCCAACCTGCGGCACGCGCATCGTTCACTATCCGCGGGTAAACGAGGCAGTCGCGATCCTCAAGCCGGGTACCCTCGACGACACGCGATGGCTGCAGCCGGTCGGTCATATCTGGACCCGCAGCGCGCAGCCCTGGGTCACGATCCCGAACGATACGGTCAATTTCGAGACGCATCCCGACATCGCACAACTGATCGGGGCATGGCAAAAGCGGAGCGTCTGAACGGCTTGGTCCGGCTCACTCTGCCTCGACCTGCGCCATCAGCAAGTCGTAACGCTCGATGACGATCGACTGGCGGGCGACCGTGATGATTCCCTTCTTCTGGAACTTGTCGAGCGTCATCGTTACCCATTGCCGCGTCGAGCCGACGATGGTCGCGATCTGGTCATGCGTGATCTTGCGTTCGATGAATAGCCGGTTGCCGTCGCGGCGCCCGTGATTCTCGGCAAGGATCACCAGCAGCTGAGCCAGCCGCTCCACCACCGAGCGGGTGCCGAGCATCTGCGCTAGTGCCGAGTAGCATTTGCCCTTGGCGACCAGCCCTTCGATCAGACAGAGTGCGAAAGAAGGCTGCGTTTCGATCAAGCCGCGGATGGCGCCTGCCGGCAGATAAAGCAGACGGCAAGTCTGGCTCACGTCCGCTGACCAGATATGCTGACCGCCGCCGAAAATCTCCGGACCGCCGACGAAATGGCCTGCGGTCCAGTAGGCGAGGGTGATTTCGCGGCCGGACGGTGCGGCATAGAAGGTGCGCACGACACCGTCTTCGATCAACCAGATGCCATCGTGCTGATCGCCTTGCATGAAGACGCTGCCACCCGCCTCGACCGTAATCGAAGTTCCCTGACGGCGCAGAACCTGCCAGGAGTCGTCGGAAAGCTGTGCCAGGAAGTTGGCCCCCTGGTTCAGGTCGTCGAGTGTTTCGGCCAGGAACAAGGCCGGCTCGGTCGGTTCGATGGCGACAGATTTTTCCATCATGATTGCGGACGGTTGCGGACGGTTCATGGCCGGGTCTCGTGCAGATCGGGATTTTGCGACAGGAGGGCTGCGAGTCCGGCAATGTCGGCATCGGACAGCGTTCGGGCGATCTTCTGCATCATCCCGTCAGCGTCGTTGCTGCGCCGGCCGTCACGAAAATCCGTGAGCTGTTTGACGATATAGAAGTCGCGTTGACCGGCAATCCGCCCGGCTTCGATCTTTGGCCGGTCGGCGAGTTCAGGAGAAAGGGCACTGTGGCACGACAGGCAGGAGGGAAATCCGTCGGCACCCTTCGCCGCCAGCTGGCGCACGCGCGGCGAGTCAGGAACGTCTTCCAGCGTGGGCTTTGGCCAGGCCGGGGTCTGCTCGGCAAACCACGCGGCGATGCGCTCGATATCCGCCTCCTGGAGGCCGGTCATCATCTTCTGCATTTGCCCGCCATCATTCTTGCGATGCCCGGCCCGGAAATCGTGCAGCTGCTTCACAATATAATTCGGCTTCAGGCCCGCGATACGCGGAAATTTGACCCGGTTTCCGGCGCCATCGAGGCCGTGACAGTCTCCGCATCCTTCCCAGGGCTCCATTCCGCTCGTGTCTGTCATGTCGGCGAAAGTCTGTGTTGCAAGCGATATGCCGAGCACGAAAACTGCGGCCGCTGCCGGAAGATGCCGACGAGATGCCCGGGTGAGCATGACCTTACCGGTTCTGTTGCTCGAAGGCTTTCAGGCTTTCGGCCCGGATCTGGGCGATGCATTGTCGCTTCAGTTCGGCGAAAGCCGGCTCGGCCGTCACTTCCGGCTGCCGCGGCCGCGGCAAGTTGACGGACAGGTCCGCGATGATGCGGCCGGGGCTTGCGCTCATGACAAGAACACGGTCGGCGAGGAAAATCGCTTCCTCGACATCGTGCGTGATGAACAGCACGGTGATTCCGAATTCGCTCCATATCTTGAGCAGATTTTCCTGCATCATTACGCGTGTCTGCGCATCGAGCGCGCCGAAGGGTTCGTCCATCAACAGAACGCGAGGATAATTGGCGAGCGCCCGCGCGATGCCGACGCGCTGCTGCATGCCGCCCGACAATTCGGAGGGATAGCGGTCGGCAAAGCGGGTGAGGCCAACCATGTCGAGAAACGTATTGGCGACCGGCTCCGCAGCGAGGCCGGCGATCTTCGGACCGAAGGCGATGTTCTCCTTCACGGTCTTCCAGGGAAACAGTGAATACTGCTGGAACACCATGCCGCGATCGGGCCCGGGCCTGGTGACGGGTTCGCCGTCCACACGGACCTGGCCCGTATTGGGCTTCACATAGCCTGCGACGGTGTTGAGCAGAGTGGATTTGCCGCAGCCCGAAGGTCCTAGAATGCAGACGAATTCACCCGGCTCGATCCGGATCGATGTTTCCTCCACCGCCTTGTGCGCCTGGCGGCCCTTGCCGAAGACGATCGAAACACCATCAATCTCGATCAGTCCGGTCTGCACATCGGGACGCGTTCTGTGGCGCAGGGCTGCTTCGGCGGCCTTTCCGCGCATCGAAATCACACTGCTCAGCATGGCGCGGGCTCCTTCTGCCAATTGGCGCTCGATTCAGTCGAGATTCTGCCGTCCCGAACGGTCAGCCACGCGGACAATACAAGCATGGCAACGCCTGTCAGCGATACGACGGGGCCAACGGGTTCGAGAGCGAGGCTGGTCGAAACCTCCACACCCAGAATGGCAAGGCTCACGACCCATGATGGGCTCGAGTGGCACACCACCCAAAACAGCGCTATCCCCACTAGACTTGCGCACATGGCGCCGATGCTGGTCATCAGTCCGCAGCGGACGGAGCGAAGGCTTTGCTGGAATGTTGTGCCCGATAATGTCCGCTGATCGGCCACCAGTGCGAAATTCAGGCCGATCAGCGCACCGATTGCGGTCAACACGGCAAGTTTATGCGGAATGATCAGCAAACTCCATTCGGAGACGCCGTGGCCATAGGCGTAGTTCATGTAGCCGAACTCGAGCAGCCATTCGTTGAGGATGATCGGCAGCATGTCGGAAGGCGATCCCGTACTCGCAACGATCCGCGCAACTCCGGAAAACCAGTTATAGGCGGTGACGTAATTCGGCAGATCGCCGAAACGCACGACCATCACGGCCAGCAAAATCAGGTAGAAGCAAACTGGGAAACCGAGCGTGACCGAGAGAAAAAGGGTGCGTTGACGGCCGATCGCTGCGCGCATGATCCGGATGGCGCTTTCGCCGCGATGGGTCGAGACGCCGGAACCGACGTGATGCGCTGCCAGAACGCTCATCGCGATTTCCTCTGCCACGACAGCAAGGGTTGCATGAGCTTGCGGACCGCCTGGGTCGATAAGGTTCCAAGAAACCCGATCACCAGCATGCCCACCACAATGTCGGGATACTTGATCAGCGAATAGGCGTTCCAGGTGAAGTAACCGATGCCGTATTGTCCGGAGATGATTTCGCCGGCGAGCAGCGAGAACCAGGACACACCCATCCCGATGGCGAGGCCTGTGGCAATGGACGGCAGGGCCGCCGGCATGACCACATGCCAGAATATCTGCAGCGATGAAGCGCCGAGCGACTGCGCGGCGCGGACCAGCACGTCTGGGGTCTGCTCGACGCCATGCACGGTATTGAGAACTATTGGGAACAGGGCGCCAAGGAAAGTGATGTAGATGATCGAGGATTCCTCGGTCGGCCACATCAGAATCGCCAGCGGGATCCAGGCAACCGCAGGGATGGGCCGCAGGATCTCAATGTACGGAGTGACGAAGTCGCGCGCGATCCGCGAGCGACCCATGACGACGCCGAGGCAAATGCCGAGGCCGGTTGCCAGTGCGAAGCCGATCAGGATGCGCTTAATGCTGACCGCGATGTGCACGTAGAATATCGATTCGTGCAGATGCCCAATGAAGGCGCTGAGGACGACCAGCGGCGCTGGCACATTCTCGAAGTTGATGAAGAATTTGAACTTGCTGACGCACAAGACGTGCCATATGGCCACGCCGACTGCCAGTGAGAGGAGGCGCAGGGACCAGCTCTTGGCGATGTCGGACCAGTCGATGCGCCCCAGATGTTCTGCCACAGGATTGGGCGCCGGGTCTGCATGAGCGGTCTCGTCCACAGGTTGATGCCTGTCCAGGTCAGCGCGAGCGTGGATATCCGATGGTGCGGTCTCTTTGGTTCCGGGTTCAGTCAGTACCGCCAATGTCGAAGTCTTCATGAGGAGTTCCGTCATCGCTTTGGTGAGCGCTGCTCTCGCGGAAAAGCGGACCCGCTGCCGGAGCAGCGGGTCCGAAGTCCATGTCATGACGAGAAAGATCCCCATGCTTCGTCATAGCTGATGACGGTACCGCCGACCTTCTTGGCGTGCGCTTCCGCTTCGCGCTTGCGCAGGAAGGTGGTGAAGGTTCCGTCGGCCGCCTTCACGTAGAAGGCGGTCTTGCCGAACAGCTTCAGGCCGGTTTCGACGTCATAGACATAGGTGGCGTTCAGCTTCGCACCTTCGGCATTGTATTTGGCCACCGCCTTGAGAAACTCGGCCATGGTCGGGAAGGTCTTGATGCCGTCGCGGGCGTGCCAGATCTCCATGGGGAGGCCGGCATTGGCCTTGACGGGGTCGACGATTTTCGCCTTCTCGGCTTCGTAATCGAGCTTCAGGTCCTTGTAGGCGGCTTTGACGTAGCTCTCGGTGATCCAGGCGTCGAAATTGAGTGGAGGAATCGCCTGCTCCTTCTGCAACACCTTGTGGTCGAATTTCAGCGCGTCGACCCATTGTGGCTTTATCGTCGGGTCAAGCGTGAGATGACCGCCCTTGGAGAAGTACATATAGAGCACTTCCTTCTCGACGCCGCTCCACTTTTCCATCAACTCGACCGCACGCATCGGATCTTCCTTGATCCAGACGCCTGCGTCGTAAATCGCCTTGATGAAGGCGACCACGACTTCGGGATATTCCTCAGCGAAGTCCTTGCGGACGACAAGGCCATGCAGATAGGGCACGCCGGTTTCGGACCCGTCATAGATTTTCCGGCCGGTTCCGCGAAACTCCATGATTTCCGTCCATGGACAGAAATCGGCATGCGCGTCGATCTTGTTGGTTGCGATATTGGCTGCACCGACCGCGGGCGCCTGGTTCTTGAGCTGATAGGCGCTGGTCGGGATGTTGCTGTCCTGCATGGCCTTGAGCAGCATCCCCCAGGCGGCGGAGCCGACGGGCGTCGATACGGCTTTGCCCTTGAGATCGTCGATCGAGTAGATGTCGGACTTGACCGGGACCACGATCGAGTTGCCGGAGCCTTTCAGGTTGTACCCTGTGCCTGCAACATAAAGTGTGCGCAAGCTCTGCGTTTCCTGAAATTTTGCACCGTTGACGATCAGCGGATAGTCGCCCATCACGCCGAAATTCAGCTTGTTGGCGAGCATCTGGTTGGTGATCGGCCCACCGGACGAATAATCGCTCCAGCTCACCTGAAAGTTTGCGTCCTTGTATTTGCCGGTCTTCGGCAGGTGCTTTTCCAGGAGCTTCAGTTCCTTGACCACGATACCCGCCGTGTAGGTATCGGTGCACATGCTCTGGTGGCCAATATTGATCTCGATTGTCTTGGCATGCAGCGGCGCCGCGAGGGCTAGGGAAAAGGCCGCTGCAAGCAGGACTTTGGAGCGCGTCATGATCAGATCCCCTTGTTTTGAGCCGTAACTTGTTCGGAGCTCGGGGAAGGAAGCCGCAAATGGCGTGCCAATTCCGCAGGCAGCCCCACAAGTCGGTCTAGGTCCTTGCTTTTCATTGGTTTTCTTAAAAAGTTGTGGAGGCCGCCGGGACCCCTGGCGACAGGGCGCTGCTCAGCCCTTGGGCGGCGCGGCGCGTGGCCAGCGGAAGGAGCAGGCAGGCTGGCACAACGGGATGATACAAGTTGCAGCTGCGGCAATGGCCGGTATGGCAGGCCGCCTGTGCCGTGATGCGCCGAGACCGGCGCTGGCCTCACAACACGACACACCATTTTTGGGCGTCTCCGGCGGAGGCCGCGACCAAAGATAATGGGAATCTGAAAAACTGTTCCGCGGCGCTGCCAAGCGCCTCAGGCTGTGCGAGGGGCGCCGATAGTTGACGCTCAGAGCATGGATCTCAACTGCGCTTCGATAATCGGTGCACGCCAATCGCGCTCGCCCAACGCGCCGAGGCGCAGGATTCCGTTGCGGTCCAGCGCATAGGCGACAGGCAATCCACGAACGTGCCAAGGTGCGGCTGCGGTCTTGTCGTGGTCGCGGAGAACCGGAAGGCTGGGCGCAGGGTGTTCCTCCAGAAATTTTGCGATCCGTTCGGGTTTGTCGCCGAGATTGACCGCAAGAATTTCAGCGCGGGTATCCGCAAGACGCGTGCGCAACTGTGCAAGCGCCGAGAGTTCGCGCCGGCACGGCGCGCACCAGACCGCCCAGAATGCGACCACAACCGGACGCCCGCGATAATCCGACAGACGATGGATAACGCCGGCGAGATCGGGAAACGCAAAGTCAGGTGCCTCGACATCGCCGGGAAGGTCGACCAAGGGAAGCGGACTCGCGACGGAGGGGGCCGGCAAAAGTGTTGCCGCAAGCCACGCGAGAACGCGGCGTCGGTTTGTCGTCATCGACGCGGCACCCGCACTTTGAAGACATGCGACTCCGGCAGCCCGTAGACATATTCGAAGTCGATCGGAAATCCACGGCGGTCATGCGTCAGCCGCGTCAGCTTGAAGATCGGCGTGGTGACCTGCACGCCCAGACGCTGCGCTACCTCGTTCTCCGCCGGTGCGACTTCGATGGTGACGTCGGCAAAGCCAAGCGGGACGCCGAGCGCGCGTTCGAGCAGGACAAAAATGTCCTCCCCGGCGAGATCCTGTTCGACCAGACGCCGGCCCACATCCAGCGGAAAATAGCTGAGGTCGTAGGACATTACGCGTCCGCCGGCAATGCGCAGCCGCGCAATGCGCACGACATGGCTTTGTTCGGGCAGGCCGAAGGCGCTCGATACGGCTTCCGGCGCCAGGCATTCCACCAGCTCCAGCACCTTGGAGCGTGCATTCACGCCCATCGGCGCGAGCATTTCGCCGAACCCTTGCAGCCGGCCAAGATTTTGCACGGCGCAGATGCGGCGCAGAAACCAGCCCTTGCCGTGATGGCTTTCGATGATGCCGTCATCGCGCAGCGATTCCAGCGCCTGCCGCACGGTGACGCGGCTGACATCGAAGCGGCGTACCAGATCGCTTTCGGACGGCAGCTTGTCACCGCGCGTCAAGCCGGACGAGAGGATGTGCTCCATCAGCCAGTCGCGCAGACGGATATATTTGGGTGCGCTCTCCGATCGCATAACCGGGTTGTCGACACCCGCAGCCCGGAGGCGCTGGCTGGGTCCAGATCGTGTCTGGGAGGTCATCCGGCGGTCCTCAGGGCGGAACATGCGATCCTCAGTTTTCCCGCAGCCGGCCGATGGCCCAGCGGACATTCTTTCGGACATCCGGGTCAGGGTCGTCGACGTGTTTCTGCAGATAGGCGAGGGCGGAGGGGTGTCCGATCTCGCCGAGAGCGGCGGCGACTTCCTTGCGCAGATTGCTGACATCGTGGTCTAGCAGCGGGCCGAGCGGCGCGACCGCGTCGGTCACCCGCAGCTTGCCGAGACTGCGCGCCGCCTTCAGCTTGACTTGCCAATAGGGGTCGGCCAGAGCCGCGATCAGGCGCTTTCCGGCATCAGTTCCCTTGGTGCGCGATAGCGTTTCGGCAGCGATCTCCCGCACCATCCAGTCGGAATCGTCCAGCGCCGCGATCACCGCGGTCGCAGCATGCGCGCTGGCGGAAAAGCCTAGCGCCGACACGGCGGAACGGCGCACGATCGGCTCCGGATCGCGGCTGGCGCCGATCAGTGCCGGCAGGGATTCTTCCAGCTTCAGCCAGCCGATCACTGCGACGGCCTGTTCGCGTACCGAAGCATCGCTGTCGCTCAGCGCCGTGACTGCAGGCTTCAGCGACTCGGGCCGGCGCAATTCCTTGATGCCGCGAAAAGCCGACATGCGTACGAACGGCTTGTCATGGGTGAGATAGGCAAAGAGCGGATCGGCGGCCGCGGGGTCTTTCAGCTCAGTGAGCGAATCTGAGGCCGCTCGCGCCACCGATTCATCGGTGTCGGACAAGACACCGGCGAGTGCCGCGGCAACCTCAGGACCATCGAAGCCACTGAGTGCGATGGCCGCCTGGAGCCTCACCTCGGAGGCCGGATCTGAAAGCGCGCGGGCAAGATAAGGGATGGCCTCGGGTGAGGCCGTGTCGGCAAGGTCCATCACCGTCACGCGGCGTGCACCCGCATCCGGATCGTCGAGACCGCCGGCGATGGTCGCAACGTCGCCGAAATCCTCGAAGGGCTCGAAGGCGCTCATTATCCCACCTTACTTGAGGAGATATGGGATATTGACGGTAACGGCGCCGGTCGGGCAATCGGCCTCGCACGGCATGCAATACCAGCACTCGTCGTATTTCATGTAGGCCTTGCCGGTGAGCTCGGAAATGCGCAGCACGTCGAGCGGGCAGACATCGACGCAGACGGTGCATCCTTTCTCGGCAATGCACTTGGCTTCGTCGACGACGACGGGGACGGTGGTCGGGGTGTTGGCCAAAGGCATGGTTGTCTCCTGATCCCGCGATTACTCGGCGGCTTCCGATGCGTGAATGCGTTGCTTGTAATAGGCGTCGCGCTCGTGCTCCTCGATCTCGATGATGTAAGGCGCGATCTCTTTCTTGGTCAGCGAAGGCTTGCCGTCGGCGCCTTTGGTCAGGATAGAGTGGCAGAACCAGTTCTCGTCGTCCCGGCCCGGATATTCGACGCGATTGTGATAGAGGCCCCAGCGGCTTTCGGTGCGGAACAGCGAGGCCGCCGCCGCCATGTCAGCGCAGTCGATGATCGATTGCGTCTCCAGCGCGCGCATGAGTTCATGGCTGTCGCGGGCATACATGGCGGTGTTCAGGTCGTCGCGAACTTCGGCAAAGCGCTTTTGCGCCAGTTCCATCTTACGGGTGACCTTCGGCGGTTGCAGATAGTCGTTCACGAGGCGCCGGATCTTGTATTCAATCTGGTTCGGCGGGATACCATCCTCGCGCTTGGTCGGCGCCAGCACACGCTCCTGTTCCGCGGTGATGGCGGCCGGGTCGTAATCGGCGAAATTGACCTCCTTGACGAAATCGACCGCGTGCTCGCCGGCGACGGCGCCGTTGGTGAAGGCGCCGAGCATGTAATTGTGCGGCACGCTCGCCATGTCGCCGGCGGCATAGAGGCCCGGCACTGTGGTGCGCGCGAATTCGTCAACATAGACGCCCGACGCCGAGTGGCCCGAGCAGAATCCGATTTCCGAGATATGCATCTCGATCATCGTCTCCTTGTAGTCGGTGCCGCGATTGGCGTGGAAGCGTCCGCGGGTGGGGCGCTCGACAATGTGCAGCACGCGTTCGATTTCGGAAACGGTCTCGGGCGCGAGATGGTTTAGCTTCAGGAAGACCGGCCCCTTGCCGGACTGCAACTCATTGTAGAATTCCTGCATCATCTGGCCGGACCAATAGTCGCACTCGATGAAGCGGTTGCCCTCGTTGTTGGCGGTATAGCCGCCGAAGGGACCGGCGACATAGGCGCATGACGGGCCGTTATAATCCTTGATCAGCGGATTGATCTGGTAGCATTCGAGATTCGCGAGGCCTGCGCCGGCATGATAGGCCATCGCGTAGCCGTCTCCGGAGTTTGCCGCATTCTCATAGGTGCCGAAGAGATAGCCGGAGGTCGGCAGGCCGAGCCGGCCGGCGGCCCCCATGCAGAGGATCACCGCCTTGGCGCGGATCACCAGGAATTCCGCTGAACGCGTATTGACGCAGATTGCGCCAGCGACGCGGCCATCCTTGCCGGTAAGCAGACGGGTGGCCATGAAACGGTTGGAGATGAGCACGCGCTCGCGGCGCAATTGCCGATAGAGTGCCTTCTTGACGGTCTCGCCATTCGGCATCGGCAGAACGTAAGTGCCGATGTGATGCACTTTCTTCACATCGAAATCGCCATTCTGGTTCTTCTGGAAGCGGATGCCGTAGCTGTCCAGCTCCTGAATGATGCTGAAGCAGTTCTGAGCATATTTGTAGACCGGCGCCTGATCGACAATGCCGTCATTGGCGATGGTGATCTCCTTGGTGTACTGCTCGGGCGTGGCATAGCCCGGAATGACGGAATTGTTCAGTCCGTCCATCCCCATGGAAATTGCGCCCGAGCGCTTCACATTCGCCTTTTCCAGCAGAATGACGTTCGCCTTCGGATCCTTCTTGCGCGCCTTGATCGCCGCCATCGGCCCGGCTGTGCCGCCGCCGATCACCAGCACGTCGCAATGGACTTCCGACAGGCCGCTGCGAATCTCATCCATCGTCTTTATTCCTTCCTTACTTTCCGGTTCACGCCGCGCTTGCGGTGGGGCGCGATGCCGACGCCGCGATTTCGGTCAGGTAGGCCCACGGGAAAATCCCACGGTCGTGGCCATCGGAGAATTCGAGGCGCACCGCGTAATTGCCGATCGGCTCCACCTTGCTGATGGTCAGGCCGGATGCGGGTGGCACCGCCCAGCCATCGACGACAAAGCGCACCGAATTGGCGTCGCGGGCGCGTTCGCGCAGGAAGGCCGCGGGATAATCGATGGTCTTGCCGTTATCCCAGGTGATCGAGAGGCGGGTGCGGTCGCGGCTGAGACGGATTTCGCTCGGGTTCATTTTGGGCACATCCTGAACAGGCCTCGCCTGCTGGTCTTCCGATGCGGGAAGCGTGCCAGATCGCAACAATTCCAGACTAGCAACTAATTGACCGACGCCGGAGGGCAATCGCGGCAGGTTTTACGCGACTGCGGACAGGTTGCCCCGGAGCAGCCGGAACGCTCGAAACGTCCGTCTTTTCAGCTCTTTCGGGGCTTGTTTCATGACCTATGCCGTTACCGAAGCCTGCATCCGCTGCAAATACACTGATTGTGTTGCCGTCTGTCCGGTCGATTGTTTCTATGAGGGCGAGAACATGCTCGTCATTCATCCCGACGAGTGCATCGATTGCGGCGTTTGTGAGCCGGAATGCCCAGCGGAGGCGATCATCCCCGACACTGCAGACGGCGCCGCCCGCTGGGTCGAACTGAATGCCAAGTACGCCAGTGTGTGGCCGAATATCACCGAGGCCAAGGATCCTCCGCCTGATGCCGAGGACTTCAATGGCAAGGCCAACAAGTTCGAAACCCATTTTTCACCGCACCCGGCAACCGAGCCGGCCTCGTGAGCGAGTGGATCGACAACGAAACGGACCGGCAGGCCGATGCAGCAGAGGGCGCTCCGACGCTAATCCGCCGTTCTCTTCTTGCGGCGCAGCAGCGACTGCTTGCCATTCTCCCAGGGCTGGCTGTGGCTGTTCTCGTCGCCATGAGCGCGATGCTGATCACCGAGCACCATGGCGGCCCGGTGATGCTGATGTCGCTGCTGCTCGGCATGGCGGTCGGCTTCTTGCGTGAAGACCCGCGCCTGCGATCCGGCCTTACCTTTACCTGCAAGACGGTGCTCAGGCTTGGCGTGGCGTTCTTGGGTGCGCAGATCACCGTGCAATATCTTGCCGATCTCGGCTGGATGGCACTGACATTTGTCATCTCCGGTGTCGTTGTGACCGTCCTGTCCGGAATCGGATTTGCCCATCTGCTCGACCGCTCGTCGTGGTTCGGCGTATTGGCCGGCGGAGCGGTGGGCATTTGCGGCGCGTCCGCCGCGGCCGCGCTCTCCGCTGTGCTGCCGCGCCACGACAAGAGCGACGCCGACACCGCCATGACGATCATCGGCGTCACGGCGCTGAGCACCATCGCGATGATCGCCTATCCCATCGTCGGGCGGGCTGCCGGTCTTGATGAGCGGGGAATCGGGTTCTTTCTTGGCGTGACGATTCATGACGTCGCGCAAGTTGTGGGCGCCGGCTATTCGGTCTCGGATCTCGCCGGCAATATCGCGGTCGTGGTCAAACTGTTCCGCGTGCTCTTGCTGTTGCCGATGGTGGTCGCCGTCGCATTTGCGGTGCGAATGGCGGCGGATCGGGCCAGCTCGGCGCGGCCATCCTTGCCGGTATTCGTGATCGGATTTGCGGCGCTCGTCGGTCTCGGCAGCTTCGGTGTCATCCCGCCGGAGCTGGCGACCGCTCTGTCAAGCACCTCGCGCTGGTGCCTGATCACGGCGATGGCGGGCATCGGCATCAGCACATCGCTGGGCCAGATCAGGCAGCTCGGATACCGGCCTGCGGTGGTTCTGGTCGGCGCGACCGCTGCCATCGCATTTTTTGGGCTGGCGGGCGCATTGTTGCTGTTTCCGTCCAGCCGGTAATTTGCTGAGCGCGCCGGCGATCAGGGATCAGTGCAGCTGATCCGGTCAGGCACCAGCTTGGCCTGGACGGACACTTCGGGCTTTGCCGGACGCCGCATTTCGACAAGGACATAGAGGCCGGCGCGCGCCCCAACGACGATCGACACCGTAGCCAGCACCGAGCCGATGGATAATGTCGACAGGCCGGTCACGCCTTGGCCGACCGAGCAGCCCAGCGCCGTGATGCCGCCGACGCCCATCAGGAATGCGCCGCCGATGCGGCGCTTCATGTCGTCGGCATTGGCGGAGACTTCCCACTTGAAGGTGCCGTTGGTCTTGGCGGCGAGGAACGCACCAGCGACGACGCCGATGACCGCGCCGACGGGAAAGTCCGGCTGCAGGGCCGTCGAGAGCATGAAATAATACAGCGTTTCGCCGAGCGGGCCAACGAAGGTGAACGATTCGATGCGGCGCGAGTCGAAATCGTCGAAGGCGGCGATGCCGGTGGCCCACCAGCCGAGGACGATCAGGAGACCCACGCCCGCGCCGGTTACGGCAAAGCGCAGATTGGACCGGACGCCGATCTGGAAAGCTGCCGCAGCGGCGATGAGCAGGCCGGCGCCGATCGCCACGAATGCGACGGCGGATCCGCTCAGGCCGGCAATCTCGGGCAGGCGCTGCGAAAATCCGCTGGGCAATTGCAGCGTGAACGGCTCGGTGACGGCGATGCGTCCCACGCCGGTCAGGCCGCGCATCGTCATCATCGCGGTGACGCCGATGACCAGAAAACTGACCAGCGCCTTGAGATCTCCGCCGCCCAGTTGCCGCAGCGTGCCCAGACCGCAGGTGCCATTTAGCGCCATACCGAAGCCGAACAGGAGGCCGCCGAGGACCAGGCCGCCCCATTCCAGCCGCGTGCCGAGATAGATCGAGCGCGACAGGTCGAGCCCGCCCCAGAGCTCGAGCGCGTGCACGCCAGCGATGGCGACGCCAATGGCGACGCCCCAGCTCAGCAGACGGCGGTTATCGTTGGCATAGGTGGCGTCCTCGATGGCGCCGAGGGTGCAGAAACGGCCACGCCGTACGATAAAGCCGAGAGCAACCCCGAAAGCGAGGCCGAGGAGCAGACGAACCAGGAAGAGCGGAAGTTCTTCGAGCATGACAAATGTCCCACCAGGCAATGCGTGCCATCAACGCCGGCGCCGCGGCTCACAGAAGGTTTCGTGCAGCGCCTCGATCACCTGCCGCACTTCGGGGCGGGCGAGGGAATAGTAGATATTCTTGCCGTCCCGCCGCGCTTCCACCAGCTTGTCGGCGCGCAGACGCGCCAGTTGCTGGGAGACCGCCGGCTGGCGCAGGGTCAGCGTCTGCTCGATCTCGGTGACCGATTTTTCCCCTTCCACCAGCAGGCAGAGAATGACCAGCCGGGCCTCGTGCGAGAGCGCCTTCAGAAACTCGCTCGCCTCCCGGGCATTTTCCAGGAGCGTATCGATATCCATCGCGGGCTTTTTCGGCCGGCGGGCGATCGAGGTCACGCTCATGAGGGGTCTCCGCATTCATTCAGAATGCGGAATATTTAGCGCAGGCGGAGAAAAATGTTCTTCCAACTTTAGATTTGATGTTGGAGCATTAATCTCTCCAGCAGTCCCCAGAAGAAATCTTCTCCCGGATAGCCTTCGATGCGCCCTAACTCTCGTCCCTCATGGACCAGCACGAAGGTTGGCGTGAATCGGACCGGGCTTTTCAGTGCTATTGCGGGCTGGCTGCGGCTGCCAACGTCGACATGCCGCAGGGGGGTCCGCCGCCCGATGTCGGTCTTCTCATAAATCGGGCCGATGGCCCGGTCCCAGGCCGCGCAATAGGGACAACCCGCGCTCCGGTACATGATGAGTTCGGCCGCCTGCGCTGGCGCGGCAAGCATGGACATAGCCAGCAGGAAGGTGACGAAAAGGCGGGTCATCGTACGGACGCTATCGTGCAGTTTTGGTGGATCATGTATATAAAAATATGAATGTGTTCCAGGACGTCAAATGGAAAGTTCCCATGCCCCTTGAGGTCGGTCTGCTCGCGAGCTTCGGCGCCGGTCTGCTGTCGTTCCTGTCACCCTGCATCCTGCCGCTGGTGCCTGCCTATCTCGGGTTTCTTGCCGGCGCATCTTTGGCCGAAGCTGGGCAGACCGCGCCAACGCACCGGATTGTCCTGCGTGCGGCGGCCTTTGTCATCGGCTTCAGTTGCATCTTCATCGCGCTCGGCGCCAGTGCGTCGGTACTCGGACGGCTGGTATCGGAGCATCTGACGCTGCTCTCGCGGATTGCGGGCCTGATCATCGTTGTCCTCGGTCTGCACACGACCGGATTATTTCGCGTTGACGTGCTGATGCGCGAAGCCCGTTTCGATATCGCATCGCGCCCTGCCGGCATTGTCGGCGCCTTCGCGATCGGACTTGCCTTCGGTTTCGGCTGGACTCCCTGTGTCGGGCCGGTCCTGGCGTCGATTCTGCTGGTGTCGGGGACGGGCGGGACGGTCGGGCAGGGCACGATGCTGCTGGCCGCCTATGCGGCCGGGATCGGGGTTCCGTTCCTGGCTGCGGCGGCGTTCAGCGGGCCGGCGCTGCGCGCACTCCGAAGGATGAAGCATATGGTGCCGGTTGTCGAAAAAGTGATGGGCGCAGCGTTGATCGCCACCGGTCTGCTGGTGTTCTTCGGCCTCATGCCGATCATCGGCAACTGGTTGCTGGATACGTTTCCGGCATTGGGCCGGGTCGGGTGACGATCCGCCCTTGCAGGGAAGGCTGCCGGGTCTGTACGCTTGCAGCAAATGGAATGTGAGAAAATACATGTTGTCGCGACGCGTTCTTCTCGCAGGTCTCTTCGCTGGACTGGCCGCAGGCCCGATGCGGCCCGCGCGCAGCGCCGCTGTGCTGACGGATGATGGCCTCTACACACAACCGTGGTTCCTGCAGAGCTTGCTAGAGCTCGCCGACGATCTTGGTGCGGCCACGGACGCGCGCAAGCATTTCGCGATTATGTGGGAATTGCGCGGCTGCCCCTATTGCAAGGACACCCATCTGATCAATTTCGCTAGGGTGGACATCGAATCCTATATCCGGGAACGCTTCGATATTCTGCAGCTCAATATCGTCGGTTCGCGTGAAGTAACTGATTTCGATGGCGAGAAGCTTCCAGAAAAGCGGCTGGCGGAAAAATATGGTGTGCGCTTCACGCCGACCTTCCAGTTTTTCCCGGATAGCATGAAGGCTCTGGCCGGCAAGAAGCCGCGTGATCGCGAGATTTCGCGCTTTCAGGGCTATCTCGAGCCGAAACAGTTTCTTGCGGCGTTCCGCTACATTGCCGAACGCGCTTACGAGAAAGAAAGCCTGCGCGATTTCCTTAAGGCCAATAGCTGATCGCTATCCAACCTTAAGATAGGCAAAGCCCTTGCCCTGTAGATCGGCGACTGTGGCGACCCCGGAGGGGACAAATTTCAGGAAATCATCCTTGCGGGTCTTGGCGAGATCGATCTTTTGCCGGGTATAGGTGATCTGGCAGAGATAGGCTTCGACCTCGAACTTGCTCAGGCCGACGATACGCTTGTAGATCTCGGGATCGATCGTATCCTTCTCCCACGGCGTGCCGGAGAGGTCTTCCAGGAAGAACTTGATTCCGGCGCCATGCGCCACGATCACGATCTTGATTTTCAGGGGGTCGAAATCGTAGGCCGACAGATGATTGTTGATGTTGGTCAGCATCTGCGAGAAGCGGCCCTGATCGCCGAAGTCGCAATGATAAAGGCAGGCGACGTCAGTATCCTTTCTGATCTCGCTCAGTTTGACTTGCGCCGGCGCAGCGATGGCGCGGGAGGCGCCGAATGCCGCACCCGATAGCGCGAGCGCGCTGAGGAAGTTGCGCCGGTTGGTCTTGGTCATGGCACGTCTCCCTGATCGAGGAGTCCGTCGCGATGCGGCGGACTCGTTTTGCATAATCTTCAACACTCGGACGTTTATTCGCCTTTGTTCACTGGGCTGTCCGGGCTCATCAGCAATGCCACGGCATCCTTGATCTGCTCGATGGTCAGGATCTTGTTGGCGCCAAAGCGCGGCATGTTCGAGCAGGGCAAGGCGAGGTGCGAGTTGTAGATTTTTTCGTAGGCCGCCTTGATCGCGTCCGGCTTGTAGTCCCGCAGCTTGCCATATTCCAGGAGGCTCGGCCCAAGCGTGCCATAGCTGACTTCTTTCTTGGTCAGCTGGTGGCAAGCATAGCAATTGCCGCCATTGGCGCGCGTCGGCGGGTAGTCGGTAAAGCGCAGGCCGTAGCCGTTCTGCGCCAGCGCCTCGCCCTTCTTCCAGTCGCCGATGTAGTTGCCGTCCGCGGGATACTCGATCTTGGCTTTCTCGCGCGCGGCGATCTCCGCCGCGACGTTTTTGGGCGGATCGTTGCGCGACGCCGAGCATTGCTTCATCGTTTCATCGGGCGTCAGCCGTGGTGCCCAGTCCGCCGGCGCCGTTGGAAAGGCAGCCTTCACAGCGGCGTCGACCCGGGCCGGGTCGATATGCGTTTTCTGTTGCGCTTGCGCGCCGATGACGCCGAGGGCAAGAGCGGCAGTCAGAAATGCGATCCTTTTCATGTCTGCTCCTCCCGCTCAGCGCTTCAACGCGGGTGCGGAAATCTCGCCACCCTCGGCATTCTTGGTGAGATAGGCGATCAGCGCGATACTGGCGTCCGAGCCGAGTTGGAGTTCCGGCATGCGCATTTGCCAGTAGCAGTCATAGAGGCGGTGCTGCATGGTCATGACGTGCGTTGTCGACACACGATACGCCGGCCATTCGCCCACGACCTTGCTGGCTTCTTTGGGATTCTCGAGATAGGGCAGACCCTGCAGGCGAATGCGGAGCCCTTCCGCCGCGTGACAGGTGGCGCAGGAGAAATCGAATGGGCCCGAACGGCGATGGAACAGCGCATCGCCGAGTGCGACGACTTCTTTTTCCTGCGGCTTGTCGAGCTTGGCGGCGTAGCGCATGCCGTTTGACTTGCTCGCGACATAGGTCGCGACAGCTCCCAATTCCTTCACGGGCTGACCACCGCCCGGATGCGGCTTTTTGACAAGGTCGGCGCGATTGAATCCCTGCAATTGCTCCATGCACCAGAGAATACGCGTCTCGACATCCATGACTTTCTGCGCGTCGGCAAAATAGCGGGGCATTTCGGCGAATGCGCCATCGACGATGCCTGGTCCTTTGCCGAGGTCGCATTTTTCCAGCGACACGTTCTTCGGTCCGCGCGCGGTCCTCCAGATCGCCTCGCCGCGATCCGCGTCAAGCAGGCCCGGATTGCTCCAGGGGTCTTCCTTCAACATCTGACGATACTTCTCGATCGCCTTTTCGGTTTCCGCGTCTTGCGCGTTTGCGATCAACGCCCCCGACATGAGCGCACCGGCCATTGCGGCAAACAAGATGTGTGCGGTTCTCACTCTCTGGTCCCTCCGCCTGAAAATAATCTTCTCATTGCGCACCGGCTTTTGGTCGGTCTTTGCTGTCCGACGCCCTGCAATTGGTGCGCATTCGCCTTTTGATTTTCCATACAAAACATAGCTTTACCGGCATGGGAAGAAGGGATTTGCACTTTCTCTAAATTCGGTTGCGGGACGATGCGGGATGCATTAGACAGTTATCGATATCTGAATATGTCCTGCGGCCAACGCAGGCAGAAAGAGGAAGCGCGTCGCCGAGGTTGGGACCCATATTCCCGATCGTGCGGCTTTATTGGGGCTAGCCAATTGGCTGCGTCCTCACATATGGATAAAGAAGACGTCCCGCGTGGAGCGGGGTCGAGGGTACGCCGCAAGGGCAGGAGACTTGGACATGAAGCTGAGTTTTGATCGCCGTCAGGTTCTGACCATGGGCGTTGGCGCGGCCGCCGCGGCGGCTTTCGGCCTGCCGGTGACGCCGGCTTTCGCAAAGAACGATGCCGAAGAGGTGATCAGCAAGTTCACTGGCGGCAAGAAGCCCGCCGACGGCAAGGTGAAACTTGATCTGCCGGAGATCGCGGAAAACGGCAACACGGTTCCGATGACGGTGTCCGTCGAAAGCCCGATGACCGAGCAGTCGTATGTGACCGATGTCCTCGTGGTGACGGATGAGAATCCTCGCGCCGGCGTCGCGACGTTCCATTTCTCGCCGGCCAGTGGGGTGGCTGAGGCAAATACGCGCATCCGGCTCGCCGCAACGCAGAACGTGATCGCGGTTGCGAAGATGAACGATGGATCGTTCTTCACCGCGAAGAAACTGGTGAAAGTGACGATCGGCGGCTGCGGCGGCTGACCTCCGCCCGCGACAGCAACAGAATTCCGTCAAGGAGAAAATTCGATGTCCGTGAAACCGCGCATCAAGCTGGACAAGAAGGAAGCCAAGAAAGGCGAGCTTGTCGAGGTCAAGGCGCTCGTCTCGCATGTCATGGAAAGCGGCCAGCGCAAGGACAGCGCCGGCAATACAATTCCGCGCAAAATCCTGAACAAGTTCGTCTGCACGGTGAATGGCAAGGAGGTTTTCTCGGCCGATTTCGAGCCGGCGATCTCTGCCAATCCGTATATCCAGTTCAAGTTCAAGGCGCAGGAATCCGGACCGGTGGTGCTGACCTGGGTCGACGACGACGGTTCCAAGATCGTCGGCGAGGAAAAGATCACCGTTATTTGAACCGGCGGCAGGTGTTGCCAGCTGATCAGCCACGAATCCGCTGGGGGGCGTGGGAGGAAGAATGCTGTCCAGACGTGATTTTCTGCAGGTTGCGGCGGCAACCGCTGCCATTATTCCACATGGATGGTCGCAAGCCTTTGCCCAGCAAAAGCTGACACAGGACGAGTTGCTGCGTTTCGATGCCGTCGGGAATGTCACGCTTGTCCACCTGACCGACATCCACGGCCAGCTGATGCCGCTCCTGTTCCGCGAGCCATCGGTCAATCTCGGTGTCGGCGATGCGAAAGGGCAGGTCCCGCACCTCACCGGCAAGGGGCTGCTTGATCACTACAGGATCGCGCCGGGCTCTGCGCAGGCTTATGCGCTGACCTCCGAGGACTTTTCTGCGCTGGCAAAGAGCTACGGCAAGCTTGGCGGTTTGGATCGCATCGCAACCATCGTCAATGCGATTCGCAGCGAGCGGAGCGACCGTATGCTTCTGCTCGACGGCGGCGACACCTGGCAGAACAGCTACACGTCGCTGGTCACCAGGGGCCAGGACATGGTCGACTGCATGAAGCTTCTCAAGCCCGACGCCATGACCGGCCATTGGGAGTTCACGCTTGGCGAAGCGCGGGTCAAGGAACTCGTCGAAAATCTGGGCTTTCCATTCCTGGCTCAGAATATCCGCGACACCGAGTGGGATGAGCCGGCCTTCAAGGCGTCGGCAATGTTCGAGCGCGGCGGTGTGAAGGTGGCGGTGATCGGTCAGGCACTGCCTTACACGCCGATCGCCAATCCGCGCTGGATGATTCCGAACTGGTCGTTCGGCATTCGCGAAGAGGATTTGCAGAAGCGGGTCGAGGCGGCCCGCAAGAACGGAGCGCAGCTTGTCGTGCTCCTGTCGCATAACGGTTTCGACCTGGACCGCAAGCTTGCCTCGCGGGTGAGCGGCATCGACGTGATTTTGACCGGTCATACGCATGATGCGCTGCCGGATGTCGTCAAGGTCGGCAAGACGTTGCTGATCGCGTCCGGTTGTCACGGCAAGTTCGTGTCCCGCCTCGATCTCGACGTGCGTGACGGCGAGGTGAAGAGCTATCGCTACAAGCTGATCCCGGTCTTTTCCGATGTGATCGCGCCGGAGCCGCAGATGGCAGAGGCGATCCGAAAGGTGCGGGCGCCGCACGAGAAGATGCTCCGTGAACCGATCGGAAAGGCCGAGACGCTCCTGTATCGGCGCGGCAATTTCAACGGCACGCTCGATGACGTGATCTGCGAGGCGCTCTTGTCCGAGCGCGATGCGGAGATCGCGTTGTCGCCGGGATTCCGCTGGGGCACGTCTATCCTGCCGGGGCAGGACATTACGCCGGAGGACATCTACAATGCCACCGCGATCACCTATCCTGCCAGCTATCGCATGACGATGACCGGCGCCCGGCTGAAGGAGATTCTCGAGGACGTTGCCGACAACCTGTTCAATCCCGATCCCTATTATCAGCAGGGCGGTGACATGGTTCGTGTCGGTGGGCTTGCCTACATGATCGATGTTGGCAAGACGATGGGAAATCGGATTTCCGATCTGAAGTTGCTGCGGACCGGCAAACCGCTGGAGGCCAGCAAGGAATATACGGTCACGGGCTGGGCCAGCGTGAACGAAGGCACGGAAGGCCCGCCGATCTGGGAGGTGGTCATGAATCACATCCGCAAGAAGCGCGTTGTTGCGCCGCGGGATAGCGGACAGGTGCGGGTGGTTGGCGGGTAAAAATTTTTTTGCCAAACATATGCAGAAAATTGCATAATTTAGCGGCGTGCGCACAGGGAGCGACATGATGCGCGAGCAGGATTATCCGAAAGGCCGGAAGGCCACGTCACGGCGCGCGTTTCTGAAGGCCAGCCTCGTTGCCGGCGGGAGCGCAATGATCGGACAGCCGGCCGGAGCGGGGGGGTATGGCGCGGGCGACCCGGCCAACCAGCCGCCGAATGTGCCGGAGTGGACGCGCAATCTCGGCGACGGCGTCGCTGTACGCGCTTATGGCAAGCCCTCGAAGCATGAAGCACATGTCATTCGCCGCGATGTCGAGTGGCTCACTGCGTCGCGCGAAAGCTCGGTCAGCTTCACGCCGATTCATGAGCTCGATGGCATCATCACGCCCAATGGCCTCGGTTTCGAGCGGCATCATTCCGGTATCGCGGAAGTCGATCCGGCCGATTACCGGCTGATCATTCACGGTCTCGTGGACAAGCCGCTGATCTTCACGCTCGACGACCTCAAGCGCATGCCGCGTGTCAACCGTCCTCATTTTTGCGAATGCGCCGCCAATTCCGGAATGGAGTGGCGCGGCGCTCAGCTCAACGGCTGTCAATATACGCATGGTATGGTGCATTGTGTGATGTACACCGGGGTCACCCTCAAGACGCTGCTCGACGAATCCGGGTTGAAGCCGGGCGCCAAATGGCTCTTGCTGGAAGGCGGAGATTCAGCGGCGATGACGCGATCGCTGCCGTTGCAGAAGGCGCTGGACGATGTGCTGATCGCCTATCGCATGAACGGCGAAATGCTTTATCCGGAGCATGGCTATCCAGCCCGGGCAGTGATTCCCGGCTGGGAAGCCAATATGTGGGTGAAGTGGCTGCGGCGCATCGAGGTGGGCGACCAGCCGTGGCATCACCGTGAGGAGACTTCCAAATACACGGATCTTCTGGAGAATGGGAAAGCGCGGCGCTTCACATTCGTGATGGATGCAAAATCGGTCATCACCAATCCCAGCCCGCAGGCCCCGCTCAACCACAAATCGGGCTTCACGGTCCTGTCCGGCATTGCCTGGTCGGGCCGGGGAAAGATCGCTCGTGTCGACGTGTCACTCGACGGGGGCCGCAACTGGCGCGCGGCCCGCATCGACGGTCCCGTCTGGGACAAGGCATTGACCCGATTTTATTACGAGTTCGACTGGGACGGACGCGAGTTGCTGCTGCAGTCGCGCGCCATGGACGAGACCGGTTATGTGCAGCCGACCAAGAACGAGTTGCGCAAGGTGCGCGGCGTGAATTCGATCTATCACAACAACGGCATCCAGACATGGTACGTGCACAAGAATGGCGAGATCGAGAATGTCGAAATTTCATAGCCTCGTGGGCATCGGCGCCGGCCTGTGTGTGATGGCGATGGTCGGCGTCCATGCCGGTTTGGCGGAGCCGAAATCGGGGGGGCTCGCAGCTCCCGCAGCCAAGAAGCTCGGGATCGGGCGCGAAGCATCCCCCGAGGAAATCGCCGGCTGGAACATCAGTGTGCGGCCGGATGGGCAGGGGCTTCCTGCCGGCCGCGGGACTGTCAGCGAGGGCGAGAGACTTTACGTGGAGCGCTGCGCGGCCTGTCATGGCGAATTTGGTGAAAGCGCGGGCCGGTGGCCCATCCTGGCGGGTGGGATGGGAACGCTGGCGAGCCACGATCCTGTCAAGTCCATCGGTTCCTATTGGCCCTATGCCTCGACGGTGATCGACTACATTCGTCGCGCCATGCCCTTCGGCGCTGCACAAACCCTGACCAATGACGAGCTCTACGCCATCACGGCGTATGTTCTTTACCTGAACGACGTCATCAAGGACGAGAATTTTGAGCTCAATAATCGAAACTTCGGCACGATCAAACTTCCAAACCAGCCGAATTTCATCGATGATGACCGCGAAACGACGGAAAAGGCATTCTGGCGCAAGGATCCTTGCATGAAGAATTGTGCGGCCGGCGAGCCGAAGATTGTTGGCCGTGCCCGTGTTATCGATGTCACCCCGGAACCGGGAAAAGGACCGAAGGTCGAGTAACCGATGCCCAGCTTGCTCGTGAAACGATGCCTGGTGGCGACCAGCCTCTTGGCTAGTCTTGCGATGGTGGCAGCTCTGGGTATGACGGCCAGGGCGGCTGGCGAAGCCGCCAAGGGCGACAGGGCGCTGGGGGAATACTTGTCCTCTGAATGCGTCACCTGCCATCAGCTGAGCGGCCAGTTCAAGGGCATCCCGCCGATCGTGGGCTGGCCCGAGGCAAGCTTCATCGAGATCATGAAGGAGTACCAGCACAAGAGACGGGCGAATCCGGTGATGCAAATGATCGCAGGGAAGCTATCCGAGGAAGAAATTGCTTCGCTGGCGGTGTATTTTGGCAGCCTGAAGCCGTCACATTAAGGTATTGCCGAGGGCTCGCAGAACGCCCCAAGAGGGAGGGACTTCATGTCTACCAGTCGCAGACAGTTTATCGGTGGCATCGGTGCGATTGCGGCCGCCAGCAGCCTGCCGCGGCCGGCCATTGCGCAGGCGAAGCCAAGGCTCGTTGTTGTGGGGGGTGGGCCGGGCGGCGCCACCGTCGCGAAATACGTCGCGCGTGACTCGCAGGGCGCGATCAGCGTCACATTGGTCGAGCCTCTGAAGCAGTTCGTGACCTGCTTCCATTCCAATCTCTATCTTGGCGATTTCCGGCCTTATGACTCGATCACGCATTCCTATGACGGCCTGAAGAAATATGGCGTGAACCTCGTTCACGAGGCCGCCGCGGCAATCAACAGGGAGGCCAAGACGGTTCGTCTCGCCAGCGGGGTTACGCTGCCCTACGACCGGCTGGTGGTCGCGCCGGGTATTGATATCAAATTCGACTCCGTGCCCGGTTATTCGGAAGCCGCCAGTGAAATCATGCCGCACGCCTGGAAGCCGGGACCGCAGACCCAGCTGCTCAAGAAGCAGCTTGATGCGCTCAGTGACGGCGACCTGATTGTGATGATTGCACCTCCCAATCCTTATCGTTGTCCGCCCGGGCCGTACGAGCGCGTGTCGATGATGGCGCACGTGCTCAAGGCCAAAGGGCACACCAAGTCGAAGATCGTGATTCTCGATCCGAAACCGAACTTTTCGAAGCAGGGCCTGTTCGTGGAAGGTTGGGAAAAGCACTATCCGGGCATGGTCGAATGGCAGGATCCCAAGATGCATGGCGGCATCAAGGGTGTTGATCCGAAGACGATGACGGTGAGGACCGACCTTGCCGAGTATAAAGCGAAGCTTGTCAACGTCATTCCGGCACAGATGGCCGGCAAGATCGCGCGCGACGCCGGTCTGACCAATGATAGCGGATTCTGCCCGATCAATGCGGAGAACATGAAGTCGTCCAGCGATGCAAACATTTATGTCTTGGGCGATGCCAGCATTGCCGGCGACATGCCGAAATCCGCATTCTCCGCCAACAGTCAGGCCAAGGTTGCGGCGCTGATGATCCGCGGTGAATTGACGGGAGCAAAGACCTTCCCGGCGCGTTATACCAACACCTGCTGGAGCCTGATCGAGACCGACGACACCGTGAAGGTCGGCGGGCGCTATGAGCCGAAGGACGGAAAAATCGCGGCGGTGGAGACCTTTATATCGAAAACCGGGGAGCCGGCGGACCTGCGCAAGCAGACCCAGGTCGAGAATATGGGATGGTATGCGGGCATCATCTCCGACATCTTTGCGTAAGAAAGGCCACTTGGTGATCGGGGGCGAAGGCAATGCGCTTGGGACTCGATGTCCCAATCGTCGCGCGATGCTGGGGGGGATCGGCGCCGCGTTGGCGGCGCCGCTTCTGCCGCGTGTCGCCACCGCGGCCACCGCACCAGCCCGGCGTTTCCTCGGCCAGATCGAAATCTCGATTGTCAGCGACGGCACGCTCACGGTGCCGCTCGCTTTCTCACTGCCGGAAACGCCTGCTCAGGAAGCGCTGGCGCTGATGCAAGCGCATGGAACGTCCTTCGATGGCTCGGCCGTGCAGGCCAATGTCATTGTGGTCAAGACGGGCAATCACGTCGTCCTGATCGATGCCGGTTCCGGGCCGAAATTCCAGCAGACAGCCGGGAAACTGTCGGAAAATCTGGAAGCCGCTGGGATAAGCGCGGAGAAGGTCACGAAAGTCATATTCACGCATGGTCATGCCGATCATCTATGGGGTGCAATCGACGATTTCGATGAAGGCGAGCGTTTTCCGAACGCCAACTATGTGATTTCGGCGGCGGAGTGGGATTTCTGGACCCATCCCGATACGCCCGCGAAAGCGCCCGACTGGCTGAAAGGCATGGCGATCGGCAGTGCACGCATCCTTAGGCTGCTTGAGAGCAAGATCGAGCGTCGTACGGACGGAGAAACCGTTGGGCCGGGCCTGACCTATATCGCGACACCCGGACATACGCCGGGCCACATGGCTGTCATGGTCGAGAGTGGCAACGAACGCTTGCTTGTCGGCGGCGACGTGTTCAACAACAATGCGGTGTCTTTCGCAAAGCCGGAGTGGCACGTCGGCAGTGATCTCGATCGCGGTCTGGGGGTGCAGACGCGCAAACGTCTGCTTGACCGGTTGGCCTTCGACCGCATTCCGCTTGTCGGCTTTCACCTCTCCTGGCCCGGTCAGGGTATGGTCGAACGTAACGGCAACGCCTACCGATTTATCCCGAACTGAAACCATCCGAGAGAGAGGCATGATGAAGCGAATTCTTGCTGCAATGGGTATGTCTGCTGCACTGACTGTGACCGCGCAGGCGCAGGACGCGGCCACTGGAGAAAAGGTCTTTGCGGTGTGCCGTCCCTGTCATCAGGTTGGCGAAACCGCCAAGAATGGCGTCGGCCCGAAATTGAACGGATTGTTCGGCCGGAAGTCCGGGGCGATTGAGGGTTATAGCTATACCGACGCCAACAAGAACTCGGGAATCACTTGGGACGAAGCGACATTTGCCGAATATATCAGGGATCCGCGCGCCAAGATTCCCGGAACCAAGATGGTTTATGCCGGTCTTAAGGATGATCAGCGGGTGAAGGATCTGATTGCGTTTCTCAAGCAGTTCGAGCCCGACGGCAGGAAGAAGAACTGAGCGTGCCCTCTCACAGCAGGCAACGCGGCTCACTCTTCCGCGGATGACGCGGGAAACGCGTGTTCGATCAGCCGCTGCTGCACCGAGTTGAGATGCGCGCGCATGGTCTGTTCCGCCTGGGCCGGATTGCGCTCGGCGATTGCCGCTGCGATGCGCCGGTGGTCGGCGGCATAGACCGCCTGATTGTTGATGCAATGAGCTGTCTCGCGGCCGTGCCGCCAGCGTCCCTCCAGCGACGTCTCCAGCACCGCATCGAAAATCGCAATCAGTAGCGGGTTGCGGGCCGCAATCGCCACGCGGCGGTGGAAGGCCGCATCCGCCTTTTCGTAGGCAACGGGGTCCTTGGCGATACGGCTCGCCTCGGCGGCTTCGAACAGGCGCTCAATGTCGCCGCGCGTAGCGCGTAGGGCGGCGAGCCGCGCCTGCGGCGGCTCGATCGCCAACCGCGCTTCCAACGTATCGACGGGATTGGTGAGCTTGGATAACTCGTGCACCAGATTTTCTGTCGCAAGGCGCACGTCGGTGACGAACGTGCCGCGCCCGTGATGGCGCGTGATGCGCCCTTCGGCCTCAAGAATTCCCAACGCCTGACGCAAGGAACGCCGGCTGACACCGATGGATTCCGCCAATTGCCGCTCTGCGGGCAAGCGTCCGGCTGCTTTCAGACGGCCATTGTCTATCATGTCGCGAATGCGATCGAGCGCGATGAGATGTGTGTCGCCATCTTCGGTGCGATCCGCCTCGCGATGCACAGCCCGCTGTGCTCCGCGCGCATGTCCGCCATTCGGCTTTGACGGTTTGATGTCCGGGTGATTGTCCATCTCTGGTCCCCATCTCGTCAATGCGCGCAAATTTCCATCACTTCCTGCGCCGCAATGCACAACGCTTCGTCACTGGGTCGTGTTGCCCGACGCTGGCGGTTTCTGTTTACACCAATCCGAACCAATCTGGCAAACTGGTACAAATGAGAAGATTGACGGCCGAACCAATGGTGCTAGCTTTTTAGAAGTGGTTCGCTGACCGTCCGCAGGAGAGATCGACATGACTGGCAATGTGCACCGTCTACCTAATCGCGATGCTGCGCTCAAATCGCTCTATGACGACCTTGCCGCGAAGAACATGTTTCCCTTCTGGGCACAGTCGTCCGACGTTGCCAATGACGAGATCAAGCAACTGATGGGGACCAAAAAGGCGGTCCCATTTCTCTGGCACTGTGCGGAAGATATCGAACCAATTTTGGACCGCGCGGTCGAATTGATCAAAATGGATGACTCGGAACGCCGCTCGGTCATCCTGATCAATCCGGGCCTTGCACCCAAGCGCGCCACGGTCTCCACGATGTACACGGCTTATCGTCTCAACGATGCCAACGAGATCATGCCGCCGCACAAGCATTCACCGAGCGCGGTGCGGTTCGGACTGAAGGGCAAGGGCAATTTCACCGGCGTTGACGGCGAAGACATCGTCTTCGGCCCGGGCGACATGGTGCTCACCCCGAACGATACCTGGCACAATCACGGCACGGTCGGCAACGAGCAGGCGCTCAACCTGTCGGTGCTCGATCTCCCGCTGGTCGAAACCCTGAACGCCGTTCATTTCGATCATAATTACGCCGAAGAAGAAAACGGCGTGATGGTCCCAAAGAAGCAGCAGACTGCGCGCTTCACTTCCGATTATTCGCAGCGCATTTACGGCTATGGCGGGCTGATGCCGCGCTTTGCCAGCAAGGAGAAGCGAGGAGCCGGTTTTTCCTCGCCAATGTTCGTCTATCGCTGGGAAATGATGGAAGAACTGCTGGACAAGCACAAGGATTGGGATGGCGATCCCTATGACTCGCTGACGGTCGAGTATATCGATCCGACGACCGGCAATCCGGTATTCAAGACCATCACCTTCTTCGCGCAGATGCTGCGCCCCGGTGAGCGCACCCTGCCGCAGAAACAGACCGCCAGTCTGTTGGTCGCGCCGTTCAAGGGACGCGGGCATTCGATCGTCGACGGCCAGCGCTTCGATTGGAAGGAGTTCGATACCCTCGCCATTCCTGGCGGCTCCTGGTTCGAGCACGTCAATGATACAAAGGAACCGGTCTTCCTGTTCGTCGCGAGCGATGAGCCGACGCTGAAGAAGCTTGATCTCTACAAGAAATGGGGCCGCACCAAGCAGGACGACATCATTCGACTGGTCTGATCGGTCCGGCGCTGCGCGGACCGCGGAGCCGGGCCTCTCTTTTTGCGTGATGCAGTTTGCGGGTGGGTGAGGGCGTGCTGTCTCGATCCAATACGACACTGATTTCGACATTCGATTGCCCTGGCGGCGGCCAGGTCTGGGTCGAGGACAATATCATGTATGTCGGCCACCAGCGGCCGACGAGCGGCACCACCATCGTGGATGTGTCCGATCCGAGTGCGCCAAGGCACCTGACGACTATCGATGTCCCGGAAGGCTGGCATTCGCACAAGGTGCGGGTGTCCGGTGACATCATGATCGTCAATCACGAGAAGTTCGGGAAATCGGGACCGAACGACATCGGCGGTGGGCTTGCGATCTATGACGTGTCGCGTCCGGGCGATCCGAAACTGATCACGAAGTGGCTGACCGTCGGCGGCGGGGTGCATCGTTTCGATTTCGATGGCCGCTATGCCTATATCTCGCCGACCGCCGAAGGCTATGTCGGCAATATCGTCATGATCCTGGATCTGATCAACCCGGCAAAGCCTGTGGAAGTTGGCCGCTGGTGGATTCCGGGGCAGTATCTCGGTGGCGGCGAACAATATCCTTGGGACAACTGGGTTCCGCCGCGCTGCCATCATCCATTGCGCTATGGCGACCGGCTTTATGTGAGCTACTGGCACCACGGCCTGTTCATTCTCGATATCTCGGACATGTCGAAACCGAAGCTGGTGTCGCATGTAAACACCAGCCCGGTCTTTCCGCATCCAACGCATACCTGCCTACGCATGCCGCAGAAGCTGAAAGGCCGCGACATTATGGTGGTTGCGGATGAGGACGTGGCGAAGCTCTGGCCGTCGGCGCCCGCCTTCGCCTGGGTCTATGACATCACCAACGAGCAATTGCCGGTATCGATTGCGACCTGGCAGGTGCCGGGCCTCGACGTCGACGGCTCCCCGCAGCCGCCGATGACCGGCTGCCATCAGCCGTCTGAGCGGTTTATCGGCAGCGTCATTCCGTTTGCCTGGTTTGCACAAGGATTGCGTCTTGTCGATATGGCCGATCCTTTCAAACCAAGGGAAGTCGGACATTATTTGCCGGAGGCGCGCGGCGGCGCGGACCGCGCTTCGTCTAACGACGTCACCGTCGATTCCCGTGGACTGATCTATCTGGTCGATCGCGTGCAGGGCGTCGACATTATCGAGACCAACGTCTTTTCATGAGGTTTGCAACGATGGACGACAGGGCCAAGCCCGTGCGCAAGGATGTCTATCCGATCGGCAAGAAGAATCCGAATTTGCCGTTCCATCCCGCGGTACGCGCCGGCGACTATATTTTCGTCTCAGGGCAGGTCGCCAAGGACGCCGACGGCAACATGATCGCCGGCACTATCGAGGACGAGACCCGCGGCACCATCGAATCGATCCGCCGCATTCTCGCGGAAGAGGGGGCGACCCTCGCCGACGTGGTGCGGGTGACGACCTACCTCGAGGATACGCGCGATTTCGGGCGCTACAACAAGGTGTTCGGAGAGTTGTTCAAGGACGCCGTACTGGCGCGCACCACCATCGAGGCGCGGGCGGTGATCGGCACCAAGATCGAAATGGACGCCATCGCTTACAAGCCGCTGAAGAGTTGACGTGTTGGCTATAGATGATGTCGCATTCTTGTGGACGGGCACGATGAATACAAAATCACTTCGTATCGTTGTTGCCGCCGGCATTCTTCTCGGCGGAGCCGCGGTGGTTCATGCGCAGGCTGTCTCCGTCCGCTTTGCGGCCGGTCAGCAAGGCTCACAAAATTATGGGGTGAACGCGGCCCTGGCGCAGGCGTTCAAGACCAGCGCCGATGTCAATGCGACGGTGCAGGCGTTTGGCGGACCGACCTCGTATCTGCCGCTGGTGAATTCCGGCGAACTCGATGTGGCCGCGGTGGTGATGCCAGATCTCGGCGATGCCGTTCGTGGTGTCGGGCCATTCACAGGCAATCCGCAAAAGAACCTGCGTCTCGTTGCTGCGCTGTTCCCGAGCCCTGTGGGCCTGATGGTGCGCAAGGATTCCGGCATCACGTCGATCAAGGATCTGAAGGACAAGCGCGTGACCTGGGGACTGACGGCGCAGGCGAGCCTATTGCCCTATGTTGAAGGCGCCCTGGCCAATGGAGGCTTGACCAGGAATGACGTGAAACTCGTTCCGGTCGCCAGTGTGGCCAACGGTGTGGATGATGTTGTGGGCGGCCGAGCCGATGCAACGCTCTTCGCATTACGCGGCGGCAAGGTGGTCGAAGCGGATTCGGCAACAGGCGGCATTCGCTGGCTGCCATTCGATTCATCGCCAGCCGCTGTCCAGCGCATGCAAGCGGTGGCTCCTGAGGCCTATCTTGTGACGGTGAAGCCTGAAGACAAGGTGATTGGGGCGCCGGAGCCGATGTCCACCATGGCCTACGACTATGTTCTGGTGACCGGGCCGAAGACCTCGGACGCGGCCATTAGCGCAATGGCCAGGACCCTGCGTGAGAAGGGCGCGGACATTGCCAAGGCGAACAAGGTGCTCGGTCAGATGACGGCAGAGAGCGTTGTGCGGCCCTACAAGCAGATCCCGCATCATCCGGCCGCGCAGGCGGCCCTGAACATCAAGCCTGACTAAATGTCATTGGTGGGTGCGAGCGCGATGAAGATGCGAGCCCGACAATGAGCGCGACGGATACCGCATCTTCGCGTCCGCTGCTCGAACCTTCGCCGGAAGATCTCGTTTACTCGGGAACAATTGCGCGGATTCTCGGCCTGCTTCTGGTCAGCCTGTCGCTTGCGTGGCTTGCGGACCTGCATCGCTACCTGGACATCGTGCTTTTCACCGAACAGCCGCTGGCGCTGGCGGTCGGATTGTCGCTCGCGATTGCCGCGGCCGGCGTATTCGCGCCGGGCCGCCGCATTAGGATCATCGCCACCGGTGCAGGGCTCCTCCTGCTCGGCCTTCTCTGCTTTGTCGCATTCGACTATCCGCGCTTGTCGCTGGCCGCGATGATGCGTCCGGGATGGCTCATCGCGCTCGCCGTTGTCGTGCTGACGGGTCTGCTGCTTCTGACGGGGCGGGTGGTCGGCTGGACCATCATGATCGTGGTCTGCCTGTTCATCGCCACCGCTCTGGCCGGGCCGTGGATCGGGCTTCCCACCATCGCGCCGGATCGTCTCGCACTGTATCTGCTGCTCGATCCCAACGGATTGCTCGGCCTTCCCGTGCGGGTCGCGCTTGAGATCGTCATCCCGTTCGTCTTTTTCGGTGAGTTGCTGCGCCGCACTGGTGGTGGCGAATACATGACCAGTCTCGCCTTGTCGGGGTTTGGCCGTTTCCGCGGCGGCAGCGCCAAGGCGGCGGTCGGGGCATCCGCATTGTTCGGCACGATCTCGGGAAATGCAGTATCGAACGTCGTCGGCACCGGCATCGTCACTATTCCCTTGATGAAGCGCACCGGGTTGCGCGCGGAAACTGCCGGCGCCGTCGAAGCGACGGCCTCCACCGGAGGACAATTGATGCCGCCGGTTATGGGATCGGCGGCCTTCATCATGGCCGACGTCCTGCGCGTCCCCTATGTCGAGATCATGGTCGCGGCGACCGTGCCAGCATTATTGTATTATGGTGCTATCTTCGTCCAGATCGATCGCATCGCTGCCCGGTTCAATATGCGAGGTCTCTCCGCGGCAGAGCTGCCGCGCTTCGCCGTCACCGTGTGGAGCGGGGTGCATTTTCTGATCCCGTTTGCTGTGTTGTTTGCCGCTTTTCTTGCCTGGCAGAGTCGGCCGCAGATCGCCGCCCTTGCTGCAATCGTGGTGCTGATCGCAGTGACGACAGTGCGCGCCTATCGTGGCCAGCGCATTGGCCTTCGTGGTATCGTCAATGCTGCCATCGAGACCGGAATCCAGGCCGCACCGCTGATCCTGATCACGGCCGCGGCCGGCCTGCTGATGGGGCTGATCAGCCTGACGGGACTCGGCTTCTCGCTTGCCGCGGATGCCATGGCCGCGAGCGGCGGCAGTATTTATTTCCTGTTGCTGTTCACCGCCGCCATCGCAATTGTCTTCGGCATGGGGATGCCGACGGTTGCTGTCTATATCATGCTGGCGACCGTGCTGGCGCCGGCGCTGGTTGATGCCGGCATTCCGGACATGCAGGCCCACCTGTTCATTCTTTACTTCGGCATGCTGTCGATGATCACGCCCCCAGTCGCGCTGGCTTCGATCACGGCGGCAAAAATCGCCGGCGCCGATATGTGGCGGACAAGCTGGGAGGCGGTCAAGCTGGCTTGGGTCGCGTATCTGGTGCCATTCCTGTTCGTGTTCTCGCCCGCGCTGTTGCTGAAAGGCCAGATGGTCGACGTTCTGCTCGCGGTCGGGACGGCATTTCTAGGAATGGCCGCGGTCTCCGTCGGCATCATCGGATTTGCGACGCGCCCGATCGGTTATCTGGAGCGCGCGGCTTATGTTGCCTTCGGAGTCATGCTGATGATTCCGCCAGACGCCCATTTTGTGACGATCCTGATCAACGTCGTCGGCGCCGCTGGGCTGATCGTCCTTGTCGGCGTTCCTTACTTCATCAAGTTTGGCTTGTCCGTCAGCCAGCCCCCTGCATCCCACAACTAGGAGACATCAGCGTGATCAAACTTCTCGGGCGCCAGACATCGGGCAATGTGCAGAAAGTGCTGTTCCTGCTGGAGGAATTGAGCGTGCCGTATGTCCGCGAGGATTACGGCCGCCAGTTCGGCAATACCACCACGGACGCCTACAAGAAGCTGAATCCCAACAGCAAGGTTCCTACCCTGATCGATGGCGAGCTCGTCATCTGGGAATCCAATACTATCCTGCGCTATCTCGCCGCCATTCACGCGCCGGACTTGCTTGGCATCAGGCCGGCGGATCGCACCTATGTTGAACGTTGGATGGACTGGCTTCTGGCGTCGCTGAACACGCCCTATGTTGCCGTCTTCAAGGACGCCAAGAAGGAGCCGGCCGAGCGCAGCGCCGACTTCGCTGCGCAAAGCGCCGACCTGATCGCCCAGCTGAAAATCCTTGATGGCCATATCACCGGCAAGCCGTTCTTCGCGCTCGACCGTTTCACGCTGGCCGATGCAGCGCTGGGCCCCATCGTCAAGCGCTGTCTCGAATTTCCGATAGAGCGGCCCGACTTCCCGGAACTGGTTCGGTGGCAGAAATCCATCGAGGCCAGGCCCGCCTTCGCGGTGGCCATTGGCGCCAAACCAAGCGTGCTCACGAGCGCGGCCTGAGTCGCTGGGGAGCCGCAAGCCGCCCGATGTCGCTCAACGATCAGACCATTGTCCCCATGACAGCCGCCATCCAAATCTCGCGCGTGGCAGTGGTCGCCACACGCTGGCTCCTTGGCACCGTGCTGATCGCTATGGTGCTGCTCAACGTTGCGAATGCGGTGGGCCGCTACGCCTTCGGCGCCGTGCTGATCGGCGCCGACGAGGTGCTGGTCTTCGGCATGGTGTGGATGGTAATGCTCGGCATGCTGCTGGTGACAGCCGATCGCAGCCACATTTCGCTGGATCTTGTCGCCGCCCGGGCAGGCCCGCGCGCAAATGCGTATCTGGCGTTGATCGCCCATTCGGTTATGTCGCTCGCCTGTGGCTATGCGGCGCTGCAATCGTTCTTCTTCGTGCAACGGATCACGGCGCTCGGCCAAACCAGTATGGCGCTGGGACTTCCCATGGTGATTCCGCATTCGGCGCTGATTGTCGGCTTCGGCGGAACCGCGATTATCGCCGTTCTGTTTCTGATCAGCGATCTAGCCCGCCTCATCGCCGCTCCAGATCGGCCGGGGAGAGGCAGCCTATGATCTGGACCCTCGGCGTTCTTCCGTTCGTTGTGCTTTTTCTCGGAGCGCCGATCTTTGCATTG